>JGI24710J26742_10000016_pt1 | contig 129130 bp, 137 predicted proteins | sample BioPla2DNA2_FD_26742 | JGI IMG/M metagenome (IMG submission 26742) | reverse complement strand
GAAGAATCAGGAAGAAAAAAAGAAAAAAGAAGATAGAAATAAACTTTTAAAGATTATGGATGATTATAAGGCTCAGAGGAAGAGATCTACCCATAATTCATAATTCTATTTTTTTTACACTTCATTTTCATTTAACCCATTTTTTTATTCAATGTTTATTTTCCATCTTCAAAATTGAGTATTTTTACAATTATGGGAAGTTAAAATGTTTCGTCATATTTTAACGTGTATTTACTTTTTTTTTGATGTGGCCTGTAGTTTAATAATAGTTCTGGGAGTAGGGGAATAGGTAGAAATATATGGATTAAAGAAAGATAACTTACCACCAAATAATTTCAAAAAAATAATGTAGGTGTTTTTGCAATGCAAAAATCTGTTTTAATCCTGATTATAGGCATGGTCGTACTTTCATTATCTGTATCTGGTTGTTTAGGTGGTGATGCTGAGAATACATCTTCAAGTGACCAATTAAATGATAACTCCCAGTTAAACAATGACAATACTGAAAACAATGACATATCTGATTCAAAGAGCATTAATTCAAAATCCAAACAACAAACATGTACTGAGTGTGGTGGGGATGGTATTTGTTGGGGTTGCAGTGGAAGTGGTGTAGACTCAGAAGGTCTAAAATGTGCAGTATGTGGGGGTAACGGTGTTTGTCCTGCTTGTAGTGGTACAGGGATGATGGCAACCAGCCAAAATGGTTAGCATAACTCATCTGAACTTAGTTATAAAAACGGATTCGAAAATATCATTAATATGTATCTTAGTCAAATTGCTATTTCATCTAACAATCCATAGAATAATTTTCTTAAGAGGTAGTATTAAACTAATTTAGAACTCATTTCTAATCTGCACTGCTACTGAGATTGCACAATTCATAAAATGAGTTTAATTAATTATTTCTCCTTTCCCACAAATCTCTTGTGTTGGTTCAACATATTTTAGTAACTAGAAGCTTCATTATCAGTATTAATAACTTATGTAAGCAAGCTGCACCCATGTTTGTATTAATTATAAAAGGATATCTCATTTATAATAGATAAGATAAATAGTTCTATTAATGTTGTTTTTATCTAAATTTTACAAAAATTTTACTAATTTAGAATGGATGTGGTAAATAAATGAAGATTGCATTTATAATAGGCACCAGACCTGAAATTATTAAAATGTCCCCCCTTATTGATGAAGTTGATAGAAGGGGAATTGATTATATCTTAGTGCATACTGGACAACATTATGATCATGAAATGTCCCAACAGTTTTTCCTGGACCTTGAACTAAAAGAACCGGACTATAACATAGGTGTGGGGTCAAATTCTCATGGAAAACAGACAGCTACCATGTTAAAGGGGATAGAAGAAGTTTTAATTGCTGAAAAACCGGATATTGTGCTGGTGCAGGGAGATACCAACGCAGTTTTAGCAGGGGCCCTGGCTGCAGCTAAATTACATATTGCAGTGGGGCATGTTGAAGCCGGGCTTCGTTCACATGATAAGACCATGCCTGAAGAGATAAACCGGATGGTGGCTGATGTTTGTACCAACCTTTTTTTTGTACCAACTGAGGAAACAGCTGTTAATTTGCTTTTGGAAGGAATTTCCTCACAGGATATATTCATAACCGGTAATACAGTAGTTGATGCTTGTTACCGGAACCTTAAAATTGCCAGAAAAAGTTCAAACATAATGTCTCAACTTGAACTTGAAGGAAACATCATTTCCTTAACATTACACCGAGCTGAAAATGTTGATGATAGAGAAAGGCTTGAAAACATTATTGAAGCCCTTTTAAACATTGAAAATGCTACAATTGTGTTTCCTACACATCCCAGAACAATCAAAACACTTAAAAAGTTTGGAATGTATGAAAAACTTGAAAAAGCACCACATATCAAAATAATTAAACCTATAGGTTATCTGGACTTCCTAATACTCCAATCAAATTCTAAATTGATGATAACTGATTCTGGAGGAATTCAGGAAGAAGCAATCACCCTGAATATCCCCTGCTTAACTCTCAGATACAATACTGAAAGGCCAGAGACAGTTCATGCCGGTGGTAACATTTTGGTGGGTGCCAAAACTGATAAAATAATCAAAAACGTGTCTCAAATATTAAATGATGATACTATCTATTGTAGGATGAAAGAAGCAACTAATCCTTATGGTGATGGAACTGCTTCAGAAAAGATACTTGACGCGATTCTGGATAGGTATCAGCAAGGTAAACTTGAAATAAAACCTCCAGAGGAGATCACAGCTAACAATTTAAAGAAATTGTTAGAGGTGGATGAAAGCATTACTGTGGCTGAATTCGAGGCTAAAAATCCTGAATATATTATTAACTTAGTTTTTGATGGGGAAAGTCCACGTTTCCCCCATCCAGACCTTTTATTGGCAGGAAAATCCATAATGGTGTCCTATTGACATCCATAATCATTTGTTTGCAATAATTAAATATTCCATGTATAAATAAAATAATAAAGATGCTTAATCTGAAAATTAATTAACCTTTAACTGCAAACAAAAAGATTAAAAAAGATTAATTAAGATTTTAACACTGACTAAATCTTTTTCAGAAATAAAAAATACTAATTAAAGCATTATATATTGTCAAATCAAAAACTACTTGTTTAGGGGATTGATCAATGATCAAAGAAAGTTCATCCATTGCAATATTTGGTTTAGGGCACATGGGGTTGCCAACAGCCGCATTACTTGCTAAAAGTGGCCTTAAAGTATGCGGAGTTGATATAAACTATAAAAATGTGGAGATAATAAACTCGGGTCATTCTCCCATCATGGAACCTGGTTTGGATGAAATTGTAAAAGAAACAGTTGAAAATGATCTTTTATCTGCCACCACTGATTCCAAGGATGCTATGGAAAATTCCAAGATAATAATGGTTATCGTGCCTACTCCTGTGGACCAAAACAAAAAATCGGATCTTTCTGCAGTTGTATCGGCTTGTAATTCTATATCTAAAGATTTAAAGAAGAATGATTTGGTTATCATTGAAAGTACTGTGCCACCAGGTACTTGCGAAAACTTGGTAATTCCTTTACTGGAAAAAAGTGGATTTAAAGCTGGCAAAGACTTTAAAGTCGCTTATACTCCTGAAAGAGCCCTTCCCAATAACACATTATATGAAATGACTCANAATGCAAGAGTAATTGGAGGAATTGATTCTAAAAGCACTAAAATAGCTGCTTCACTCTATGAAAGAATTACTGAAGGTGAAATCATCATGGTTCAAAANTTNGTAACAGCTGAGATGGTTAAACTAATGGAAAACACTTATAGAGATACTAACATTGCNCTGGCCAATGAACTGGCTTTAGTTTGCAGTTCTCTAGATGTTGATGCCATTGAAGCAATTCAAGCTGCTAACCACCATCCAAGGGTTAACATTCACACCCCTGGGCCTGGTGTCGGTGGGCACTGCCTATCCATTGATCCCTACTTTATTGTTGAAACNGCCCAGAAAAATGGTGTAGACACCCCTCTTATAAAAGCTTCAAGGGAGGTTAACGAGGGAATGCCAGGAAAAGTATCTAAAATCATTCAATCTGCATTAAAAGACATTGGTAAGAGCATTGAAGGATCTGAAATTGGGATTTTAGGAGTTGCTTATAAGGGAAACGTGGCTGATGCCCGAGAAACACCTGCAGAGCCATTAATCAAAAATTTAATGGACAAAGGGGCAATTGCCTTAGTTAACGACCCCTACGTGTCCCCTGACATCATAAATTCATGGGGAGCCAAAATCGTAGACCTAAAAACAGCCCTTTCAAGTGATTGTGTGGTGCTGATAACGGATCATGACAAATACCTTGATATCAAACCATCCATGATCAAAAATGGTTTAATTGTATGCACCCGGCCTGTACTTGACAGGGAAGCCTTCCAGAAAGGTGGTGTGATTTTTAAGGGAGTTGGCAGATAGTGAATATCCTGGTATTTGAGTATGCAACTTCAATGGGAGTTAAAGATCCCGCTCTCACTGCAGAAGGCCAAGCAATGCTTAATAGTATTACTATGGATTTAAAACAGTTCAACACCAGTTTTTTAATCTCAAAAAATTCGGTTCCAATTAAAAGTAACCATTGCAATCCAATCATAATAGAAGATGATCTAACAGAGTGGATTGATAATAATATTTCATTTTATGATTTTTGTTTACCCATAGCTCCTGAAGAAGATTTTATTTTATATAAATTAACCAGATTAATTGAAAAAAATGGTGTTGAGGTTATTGGTTCTTCATCTGATGCTGTTTATACATGTTCTGATAAATATTTAACTTATCAGGCTCTTAAAAGTGAAGTTCCAATCATTCCTACTGTTAAAGTGTTTTGGGATGATATAGACAAATACGCTAAAAAAATTTTAACCAAACATGTTGTTAAACCTGCAGATGGAGTTTCTTGTTCAGCAGTACAAGTTGTTGATTCTCCAGAGTCATTTAAAAAAGCCGCTGAGAGGGTTAAAGATGTAACTAAACTACCCTATTTCTTACTCCAAGATTGGGTGGAGGGGGATAGTGTTAGTGTTAGTTTACTCACTAATGGGGAAAAAACAATACCATTAAGTTTAAATAAGCAAAACAACTCCCAAGAAAATGGAATTATAACTTATAATGGGGGTGCAATACCATTTAACCATCCAAATGGAGATAAAGCGAAAAACATAGCTAAAAAAGCGATAGAATCATTAGATGGTGTGAAAGGCTATGTGGGTGTGGATATGATCATCAAGGATGAGGTTCATCTGGTAGAAGTTAACTCCCGCATCACCACACCCTACGTTGCCTTAAGACAGATGCTAAACTTTAATTTAGGAGAAGCTTTAGTGGCGTCAATAAAGGGTTATCTTCCCTCAGAAGTAAAATTAGAGGGAGAAATCCAATTTCATAAGAAGGATAGTCTGCAGTTAAAGGTGATAAATTGAAAATCGCTGGTTTTGATATTGGAGGTGCCAACACAGATATCGCAGTGGTAGAATTTGATAGTAAAGGAAAAATTATTGATATCAAAAGTGACTACTGCTACCTCCCTATGTGGACCAAAAAAGATGAGCTTAGCTCTACTCTAATTGAATTGTTAGGTTCAGACATGGATGAAATCGATGGTGTTGGCGTTGCAATGACTGCAGAACTGGCAGATGGCTATTTAAATAAAACTGAAGGTGTTATAGACATCATTGACAGAGTCAAAAAAACATTTGACCTTCCATTGGGATTTGTTGGGTTAAATGGCATGCTTGATTATGAAGGTGTGAAAAATAATCCATTGGCATTGGCTGCTGCTAACTGGATAGCCACAGCACCACTTGCTGCTCATATTTATCCGGATTGTGTTTTAATAGATATTGGGAGCACTACTACTGACATAATTCCCATAAAAAATGGTAAAGAATGTGCCAGGGGAAGAACAGATCTAGAAAGACTGGGCACAGGTGAATTAGTATACACTGGAGCCTTACGTACAAATGTAGCAACTATACTAGATAAAGTCCCTTTAAAAAATAGATGGGTGAGGGTGGCATCGGAACTATTTGCAGTATCAGCAGATGTTCATCTGGTTTTGGGAAATATTGACCCTGCTGATTACACTACAGAAACACCTGACAGTGGAGGCATATCCAAAGAAGATTGTCTTTTAAGATTATCAAGGGTGGTATGTGGAGATCTTGATTCATTAAGCCAAAAAGAAGTATTGGAAATTGCTCAGCATATCTACAGAATTCAAGTGGAAAAAGTTGCTGAAGCACTTAAAGAGGTTACCGGTAGAGAGAATTTGGATCTGGTCGTTGCCACAGGATTAGGAATGAATATCATAGGATCTAAAGCAGCAGAAATACTGAATTTAGAGGTTATAACTATGGACGAAATTCTGTCCCGAAAAGATTGTGTTGTGGCACCTGCAGTGGGAACTGCTCTTCTCATGGAAGAATTCATGAAAAAAAAGTAATAGTATATTATTATACTAAAATATAAGACTTAAATGATTTAAAAACATCTTAATAAATTATAAATAAAATTATCTCATGTTTACTCTCACTATAAGGTTGTTCATATGAAAAATAGTTCAATAATTATGATAGTTTTACTGGTTATTGGCGCTGTTTACATGTTTGCCAATTTCAGTCAACACACTAATTTAGGCTCAAATCAACAGGGGTACGTTACCAAAGATGTCTATTCTCATTATGGCACCCCAAACGCAAAGATTGCGGTGATTACTGGCATGCATCCCAGGGAAGAATTGGCTACCAACCTGGTTCCTCATGTAGTGAAACTCTTTGCATTACTCAATAAAGTGGAAATAATTGACTACCATGTGACAGTAACAAGCCAACCACAAGACTTTTATGTTGGTCGACAGAATGGACAAAATCTGGTTGAAGAATACGTAATTCCTGATATAAAAAAAAATGATTATCAGTTAGTGATCATTGCCCATGACCATGAACCAGGTTATGGTGAAGGATATTACATAGCCACCCCAACTCATGACTACCAATCAGTATCCCTGGCAGAAGCAGTTCACCAGTTACTTCCTCAATTTAATTTCTACCCTGGTTCATCAACTAAACGTGCTCAAAGTAGTTCAGTAAATCAAATTGATAGGCCGTTAACCAATGCAGGCTACCCGGTTTTCGTATACGAGATACCCGAGTGGAACAACCAATTGGAAGCCGCTATAAACACTTATCAACTGTTCAGTACCAGTTTCAATGTGCTTCAAGCAGCTAATTAGATGATCATAAATGATAAGTCCATTATTTCTATAAAGAAAAAAAATAAGACGTATATGTTGGACAAATCAATAAATCTAACGTTATATCCAAATATCAATGTTTTTCTATCATAAATATTGATTACTTATCAAATAACTGCTCAGTACCAAACATTTTTTATTCCCAATAAATACGCGATGGTATTTGTGCCCAGATGCAAGAACAAAGTTATGATTAGTATAAATACAACCAAATAGAATGGGATGGCTGTAACTAAAGATGACAATATCAGTGCACCCACCACAAAGTCTAACTGATCTATAATGGGTATAGGTTTCCCTCTTTCAACTTTGAACCTTCTCTTGATGAAACTACCACAAGCATCTCCAATAATAGCTCCGATTCCAAGGGTTAAACCTAGTACTATGCCTTCCATAGCATTATTAGCTATAGTTCCTTGAACCATCATGCTGATTGCTGGATCTCCAACCATTAACATGTCATGTATCAAGTTACCAGTAAAAATACCTTGAATCAAGCCAATCACAGCCCCAATTAATATTCCAATAACGGTTCCTTTTAAGGTTACGCCATCTCCAAGTAATCTGTAACCGTTTTTCAAAGATAGGCCCATATCCAGGGGTGTTCCTCCCCCAAAGGTAAGGGCACTGGCATTTGCTAGGTAAGCGGGTAACATAAAGTATATAGCATAAGCTGATAAAATTAAAACACTGAAAACACTAGGGTCCATAGTTAACCTCCGATTAAAACAGGATAATAGTTATGCACTCAACCATAAATACTATAAAGCTGATTGATCGCTCAAGTATATATAATCATTATATTGAGTTTCAACAAATTTTCAACACACATAAACTAAGGTGAGATAATGGTCATAAAGAAAACAAAAAGCCTGTGTCCAGAATGCCTCAGAGTAGTGGATGCAGAAGTCTTCGAAGACCAAGAAAAAATAATGATAAAAAAAACGTGTCCAGAACATGGTGAATTTGAAAACACTTACTGGCAAAGTTCAGAAGCTTACTTCTATGCATCTGATTTTAATTACACAGGTGAAGGTATTGAAAACCCCCGAACTGATATTGTAGATGAATGTCCTCTAAATTGTGGTATTTGCACTGAACATGAGAGTCAAACTGTATTGGGCCTAATCGATGTAACCAATCGTTGTAATCTTCGTTGTCCTATTTGTTTTGCTAATGCAGCAGTTTCTAATTATTTATATGAGCCCAGTTATGAGGAAATACGTGAAATGTTACGTAATCTTCGTGCAAACCAGCCAGTACCCACCCCTGCAATTCAATATGCAGGCGGTGAACCCACTGTAAGAAAGGATATTGTGGAACTGGTAAAACTAGCACGTGAAGAAGGATTTAGCCATGTTCAAATAGCCACGAATGGAATTAAACTGGCAAAAGATCCTGAATTAGCTCAAAAATTGAAGGATGCTTCTTTAAATACAGTTTACCTTCAGTTTGATGGGATTACTGAAGAACCATACATAAAATCAAGGGGTCGCAACCTTTTACCCACTAAATTGGAAGCAATTGAAAACTGTCGCAAAGCTGACTTGGGGATTGTACTGGTACCCACTCTAGTTAAAGGAATTAATGATGATCAAATTGGTGACATCATAAGATTTGCCATCGAAAATCTGGATATAATCCGCGGAGTAAACTTCCAGCCGGTGTCCTTTGCAGGGCGAACACCAGCAGATGAAGTTGAAAAACAGAGAATAACCATACCCTTATTTCAAGGATTAGTGGATAAACAGACTGGAGGAAAGATCAGTACTAATGATTTTTATCCTGCTTCGTCAATTATACCAATCACTGATTTTGTGGAGGCTATTGAAGGTGAAAACCAAGTTGCATTCACTTGTCACTCTCACTGTGGAACTGCCACGTATATCTTTATTGACGATGGTGAAATTATTCCTATAACTCAATTTGTTGATGTTGACCGGTTTTTCAGTCTTCTTTCCCGAAGTAGTGATGATATAAAAGAAGGAGGTCTGGTTGGTAAAGCTAAGGTTCTAAGCCGTGCTACCATTGAGCTTCCTAAAACTATTGACCGGGAAAATAAGCCCGATTCACTGGATATCACTGGGATATTAACGAAAGTATTCAAAGAGAGGTCTTACAGTGCTTTAGGAAATTTCCACCATAAAACATTACTTATCTCCTGCATGCACTTCATGGATCCCTGGAACTTTGACCGGGACCGGGTTAAAAAATGTTTAATTCATTATGCTGTGCCTGACGGTCGCATAATACCTTTCTGTTCCATGAATACCATCTACAGGCAACAAGTGGAGAAAAAATTCGCCAAACCCTTAAAGAAAAAATAATAACTGGTTGTGGAATTGCTAATTCAAACTCCTTCACGTCTTCATCTATCTTTACTTGACCTTAATGGTTCATTAGGCCGCATTGATGGCGGAGTTGGACTCACCCTCAAAAAACCATCTTTAGTTCTAGAACTGAAAGAAAAGGGCACTGGAGTTCAAGTAGAATTCATTAAGCCAAAAAATCTTTCTAAAAGTAATATTGAAGATTATGTAGATAGAATAGGATCTTCCGCCATAAAAATGATGAAGTATTTAGGGATTGATAAAGGATTAACCTTTATTGTCCATGAAAATTTCCCATCTCATTCTGGTTTAGGTTCTGGAACCCAATTATCTCTGGCTGTAGGTAAACTGATTTCTGATTCTGTTAAACATGAAATTGAGGTACCAAAAATTGCCAGCATAGTGGGTCGGGGAGGTACTTCAGGCATAGGTGTGGCCTCATTTGAAAATGGTGGTTTCATTATTGATGGAGGCCATCATTGTGATGATAAGCGCGAATTTTTACCATCATCTGCTTCAAAAGCATTACCAACACCCATACTCGCCAGATATGATTTTCCAGAAGAATGGAAGGTGATTTTGGTCATTCCTGATGTTAAAAAGAATGTTTCAGGAACTGAAGAAGTTAATATTTTCCAGGAATACTGTCCAATACCATTAGAAGAGGTGCAGCAAATGTCTCACCTCCTCTTGATGAAAATGATGCCTGCAGTTTTGGAAAAAGATCTGGATGCATTTGGGGATAGTGTTAATCGCATCCAAGATATCGGTTTTAAAAAGATAGAAAATCAGTTGCAAAAGCCGGTGATAGGGGAAATAATGAATCTACTCCGGGATGCTGGTGCTCCAGGTGTGGGTATGAGTTCATTTGGACCCACCATTTATGCAATCACTGACAGTGTTAAGGATATAGTGAGTGCTGCACATGATGCCCTTGAAGGGGTGGGTGGCTATGTAATGGAAAGTGAGGCTCAAAATTATGGTTGCATCTATAGATAGATTGCATTAAATTAACCAATTATATGATTAACATGACTGATAAAATAAAGGGTAAAGTTTGGAAATTCCGGGACAGCATAGATACTGATGTCATCATACCCGGACGTTATTTGAGAACCTTCAGTTTAGATGAACTTGCCAGCCATGTAATGGAAGGAGAAGATCCTGAGTTTGCGAAAAATGTGAACAAGGGTGATATAATAGTTGCCGGCTGGAACTTTGGCTGCGGTTCTTCACGAGAACAAGCACCAGTGGCTTTAAAACATGCTGGTGTGGATGCAATTGTTGCCAAGTCATTCGCACGCATCTTCTATCGTAATGCTATAAATATAGGGTTACCAGTTATTGTAGCTGATATCCAAGCTGATAATGGGGAAGAACTTATGATAAACCTTAAAGACGGTGTGATAAAAAACTTAAACACCGGTGTGACTGTTACCATACAACCTTTCCACGATTTCATGCGAGAAATACTTCATGACGGAGGTCTGGTTAAACATTACCTCAAAGAAAAGAAAGAAAAAGGCCGGTTTTAACAATTATAATCAAATAACACTAATCTTTAGAAATTGACTATTAATTAAATTTTTACAATAAAGTTTTTACAATTACAAAAACATAGTTTAAATTTGTATTTGTATATTATCTAAATCTTAATTTAATCGTTATAGAAAAATAATCCATGCGGAAATTGTAATAATCCAAAAGATTTTTGGATACTTATTTTTTTATTTTATGTGAGGAAAAAACAATGAAATGTCCAGTATGTAACTTTCAATCTCATGAAATTCTCAAAACTAAGGGTAAAAACACTAAAGAAGTTCTCATAAAGTGTCATGAATGTGGAAACACCTTCAGAGAAACTATAAAAATCCCTAAGATGGTAGATTGCAGAATCATTATAAGTAAATTTTCTCAATCTGAAAAAAAACAGATTAAACTATATCCTGATGAAATTCTCCAAGTTGGGGAGGTATTAGTAGTTGATGGTGAAGAAGCAGAAATAACCTCACTTGAAAATAAAAGGGGAGGTCGAGTCCTTAAAAGCCACGTTTCAGAGTTAGAAACTATCTGGGCAGCATCGCTGGCAGGGCCGGCTAGAATAGGAATATCAATAGATTATGGTGGTAGAGTGTTATCAAAAAAAGTTGAAGTGGAAAGAGATTTCCAATTCACGGTTGGTGATGTGGTGAAAATGGGAAATGTAGTATTTCGCATTAAATCCATGAAGACTATAACTTCCAAGATCAGAAGAGGGGGCGCCCTTGCAGAACAGATTAAAAGGATCTATTCTAGACCAGCAAGTCATAAAGATAAATTCCAATATGATTTAACCTCTAAAATTGTTGAAAACGAAAATATTTACTAATTTCAGATCATGTTTTCATTTTTTCCCATTTAATCCCATTACAATTTAAGGTGATTAGATGATGGACCAAAGAGAAGAATTGGTGGAAAAACTATGTAACCAAGGTTACATAAGGACTGAAAAAGTTAAAAAAGCAATGCTAAATGTACCTCGTGAAGAGTTCATGCCTCCTGAAATCAGAGCCTATGCCTACTTAGATCGTCCCCTACCAATTGGGAAGGGACAAACCATATCTGCACCACATATGGTGGCCATTATAGCAGAAAAATTAAAACTCAATGAAGGAATGAATATACTTGAGATTGGAACTGGATTCGGTTACAATGCTGCAGTAGTATCCGAGATAATTGGTATTTCAGGTCATGTTTACACTATAGAGAGAATACCATCTCTGGCAAGAAAGGCCAAGGAGAACCTTAAAAAAACTGGGCACAACCACCAAGTTACTGTTATCATTGGGGATGGAACTTTAGGATATCCTGAAAAAGCACCATTTGACAGGATTTATGGAACAGCCAGCGCACCTAAAATTCCCCAACCACTTAAAAAGCAATTGAAAATCGGTGGGAACTTAATTATACCAATGGGGTCTGAAAATTATTTCCAGGAACTGGTATCTGTTCAGCGGATCTCAGAGGATGAATTCAAGTCTAAAGATTTGGGCGGAGTTGCATTTGTTCCCATGATAGGAGAATATGGCTGGCCTGAAGATTAAACCCAANTCAACTATTAAATTCATCTCATGTATCTGAAAAACTGTTTGCAAATGAATTACATCATTAAATTTTGCTTGTATAATCACTGAAATATATTTAAAATGAAATTTGTCTGAATCATGATTAACATGAAATTTTATATTGAAACTTTTGGTTGTACTTTCAATCAAGCTGATTCACAGATAATGGTTGGCTTACTGGAAGAACAAGGAATAAAATCTGTTAAATCTATTGAACAAGCAGATATTATCATTTTGAATACTTGTTATGTTAAACTGCCCACAGAACAGAAGATCATAAACCACATCCAGAAAGTTCAGGATATTTATCCTCATAAAAAACTGGTTGTTGCTGGGTGTATGGTGGATATTGATCCTGTGAAACTGGAAAGATTGGCTCCTAAAGCTGGATGGATTGGTTCGCGTAGAATTAAGTCTATTCCCGAAGTTGTTAAGGCAATTATGAGGGATGATATTAAGAGAAAAACAGGTCAAGATAATGAAATAAAGACTTGCCTTCCTAAGAGGCGTTCTAATCCCCTTGTACATATTATGCAGATTTGTGAAGGATGCCTTGGGAAATGCAGTTATTGTTGTACCAGATTTGCACGAGGAAAACTACAAAGCTATCCCCTAAATTTTTTAAAAAGTGAAGCAGAGCAAGCAGTGGCAGATTCTTGTATGGAAATCCAACTCACCGCCCAAGACACCGCTGCCTATGGAAAAGATTCTGGAGATAATCTATCAGATATTATAAACCAAACAACTAGCATTCCTGGCAATTTCAAAGTTAGGGTAGGAATGATGCACCCCCGAAATGTTGCTGATGATATTGAATCTATAATTAACTCCTTCAAAAATGAAAAAGTCTATAAATTTCTTCATCTGCCTTTGCAGAGTGGAAACAACCAAGTCTTATCGGATATGAATAGAGGACACTCAGTTGAGGAATACCTTGAAATTATAAATTATTTTAAATCAGAACTGCCACATCTTTCCATTTCTACAGATATTATTGTAGGATATCCCACAGAGGATGAAGCCGCATTTCAGGATAGTCTTGATGCAATTAATGCAATACGGCCTGATTTTTTGCATATTTCGAAATATTACCATCGTCCCGGCACTCTAGCATCAAAAATGGATGAAAATGATCACCAAGTGATTAAAAACCGTTCCAAACGTTTGAATGATCTTAAAAACAAGATAGCTTCTTCAAATAACAAAAAATTAATAGGAACCTCTCAAAGGATCCTAATCACTGATAAAGGGAGTAAAGGAGGTTATATTGGTCGTACAGATTCTTATAAAACAGTAATTGTTGATGAAGCTTCATTGGGTAATTTTTTTGATGTAGAAATAACCCATTCCAAGAGTACTTATCTTAAGGGAACAATTTTGTGACCTTCAGTTATATATGGTTTCATATTCCTCGCCTTATCGATCTAAACCCGTCATAATGCAGAAAGTGCGGCAGCTAGACTTGAACTTTTTATTTCTTGGATTGTTCCTTAATGAACAAGTATCATCTTACCAAACCCCTCATTTAGGACATATGTTGTTTTTGCATCTATTTTTCACCTTAATTTCAACAATACTTGGTTTCATTCATTTTTACACATTTGTTAAATGATTGTTTTNGCTTTCCATTTTGCTTGATTTANTAGAATTTTATGGTATACAATTTTCATGGCTAATCTTACAGTTTATTTCAAAAAGATGTCGGATTGTATGATTATTCTCAACTTTGATCATTATTTTTAAGAATCATGATTTTTTTAATTGATAATAATTATCTTTATCAAACATGATTAATGTTCATTTCAAGCTGGTTTTTTGCTTGGATTAAATTTTTGTCAGATCAAACTCTTTATTTATAATAAATACTGTTTTTTATCCAATAGTAAAGCATAAATAGATTAATGGAAAGAGAAATATTGATCGTATGAATTATTTGATTTGTGAAGACTGTGGTGGTTACTACCATCTCCAGGAAGGAGAATCTATAGGTGACTTTGAATCCTGTGAATGTGGTGGTAGATTTTATTTTTTAGAATACGGAGAAGATGGCCAACTTCAATCTCCTAAAATCATCTGTGAATCTTGCCGGAATCTAAATGAAATCTACACACCATTTTGCAGTGCATGTGGTCAAATATTAAGACCTTCCCAAGAAATTATCACCACTGAAAAAAACAAAACCTTCAAACCAAGGTTATATGCAAGTTTAACATTCATTGCAGTGTCTATAATGATATTAGGTCTTTTTTTATAATTTAAATGTAAAAAAATTCATCACAACTTTTCGGTTAGTGAACACTAGGCATTATTAGAACATTTTTTAAAAAAACTTTTCCTAAGATTTCTTTTTTAAATTAAAAGTAATAATCCAAGTAAAATGCCGTGGGCCGGACTTGAACCAGCGACATCCAGATCTTCAGTCTGGCGTTCTCCCAACTGAACTACCACGGCAATATGGGCCCGACGAGATTCGAACTCGTGATCACCTCCGTGTCAGGGAGGTATCATACCCCTAGACCACGGGCCCGCATTCACAGATTATAATTCTGTTACTATATAAATCTTTTCTATTAGGGTGTAGATGATATATTCTTTAAACAAAATCATTTTTAATAGTAGGAAAAATGTATATGCCTTACTTGTCATATATAAAGCCGCTAAAAAATGTAGGGGTGATGTGAAATGGATATTAATGATCCCATAAAAACAACTGTGGAAGAAATCCGGAAAGTTCTCAACATAGAAAACGTAATAGGTGAGGTAATAGAAAGTGAAGATAAAGTATTGATACCAGTTACAAGAATGGGAATGGCATTCGGAGCAGGTTTAGGTGAAGGAAAAGGGCCTAATATTCCCGGAGGTTCTGGTGCAGCAGCCGGTGGAGGCGCAGGTATCGAACCAGTGGCAGTTGTAGTGGTATTCAAGGGTAAGACCGGACCGGAAGGAGTTAAAGTAATGTCTTTAAAATCAGCCGACCCACTCTCCAGAGCCATAGGCGAAACTGGTTCAGCAATAGTTAATGTAATGTCAGAAGCAGGTAAAATAGCAAAAGGCAAAAAAGAAAAAGACGATACCAAAAAATCTGAATCTGAACCAAAAAAGTAACTGATCTAATAAATTAATTAACCTTAGAGCGGGTTAAACTTGATATATGTTATAATAGGCATCATCATAATTATTTTGGTGCTTATTCTATTATCTTTTCTTGCAATTCCCTTAAACTTATCATTAGCCCTTAAAAAAAGTGGTTCGGATATAAATGGAAAATTCAGCTTAAGATGGTTGGGTATAAAGATTTTTTATAGGGAAATTCCCGGGGAAGAAAAGGAAGAAACTGAAAAAAAGAAGAAAAAGGATGAAGAAGATAAATTCGATCTGGATCGCATATTAAAGATTCTCAAGTTATTTTTAGAAGCTTGGCCTCATATTTATCAGTTGATGCTTACAATTTATCGTTCGTTCATAATTGAAAAGATTTTTCTGGATCTAACTATGGGATTGGAAAGTCCTGCAGACACTGCACTTTTCACAGGTTACATTTGGGCTTTTACCTATCCATTAAATGCACTTACACGTATAAATACAATAATAACACCTGATTTTGACCGAAGAATTTTGGATGGAAATCTTGAATTAGATGTCAAATTGAAATTGGGCGGGGTTGTGATTGAAGCTATAAGAGCTTATACCAAGAAACCAGTAAGAGAACTAATTCATGAACTTCGAGGTTGACTATTCCCTGAGGTAAAAAAATGATAGAGGATGATATAAGGGTCGGAAAGCCTTTCAATATTGAAGGTAGATCTTTTTACCCATTGGTAAAGGTTTTTCACTGGAAGGGACATCATGCAGAATCATATTCATTATTTCCAGTGGCTTTAGTTGTATTGGAGGGCCAAAATAAGTACTTGCTACCTTTGGATGAACTTGACTCATCTCAAGAGTTATTGGACCTAGTTTCAATTTAATATAATTTAATATCCAATATTTTTCTTACAACTCATTAGTTGTGCTTCAAGCCTTTAAAAATAGATTTTTAAAATAAAATACTTAAGACTCTCTTCATAAAAAATAAATTAACAACATTAATGTAGGTGGATGCTAACTTGGAATTGGATTGGGGCAAATCAAAAGATAAATATCAGACTTTTCTTGTCTTTAGCCTAATTTTCCTAGCTTGCATTTTGGTATATTACTTCCATTTCGTTTTAAGAACTGGGATAATAATAACCCATTTTTTTTATATTCCCATAATTCTTTCTGGAGTTTGGTGGAAACGGAAGGCATTATGGGTTCCCTTTTTCTTGGCAGGAATCTTATTTTTAGCTGACTGGATAAATCCTATAAATAAGCAACCTTGGGTTGACGACTTGTTCAGGTCAATAGTATTCATTTCTGTCAGCATAATCACCATTATTTTAAGTGAACAGATTGAAAAGTCAAGGATACTTCTGGAAAGCAGTGAAAAACAGTTCCGTTCAGTTGTTGAATCCGCTATTGAAGCCATAATAACCACAGATGAGTCTGGAAAGGTGATTTTTGTAAATAAAAGTTTCGAGAAAATTTTTGGATATGCAGAGGATGAAATTATTGGAAAAACTTTTGAAATAATAATGCCGCCCCAGTACCGTGAAAAACATGGAAAAATTTTTAATAAGTTGAAAGAAAAAAATGAGGATGAATATTTCAATAAAACATTAGAATTAACTGCTTCAAGGAAAGACGGGACTGAATTTCCCTTTGAAATGTCCATAACTTCATGGAAGGTCAATAACCAAAAATTCATTACTGCTATTTTAAGAGATATTTCCGAGCGTAAAAAAGCTGAAAAAACTCAAAATATTCTTTCTGCAATAGTTGACGGGTCAGATGATGCTATAATTGGAAAAGACATTGAAGGTAATATATTAAGTTGGAATCATGGGGCAGAAATTATTTACGGATACAAAGCAGAAGAAGTTATTGGAAAATCGGTTTCCATCATATTCCCCCCAAATTCTGATGAATTACGCCAGATATTACAAGAAATATCCAATGGAAAATCAATTAAACACTATGAAACAAAACGTATTACAAAACAAGGGGACATCATCGATATATCCCTTTCAGTTTCTTTAATAAAAGATTTCAACGGCAAAATCATTGGTGCTTCATCAATAGGTAGGGATATTACTGATCAAAAGAAGGCTGAAGTGGCACTAGCAAAAAGTGAGGCACAACTCAACATGGTAACCTCCAACATGGCTGATTTTATATCTCAATCCACTTTAGATGGTAGTTATGTCTACGTAAGCCCTTCCATTAAACAAGTTATGGGATATGAACCACAAGAAGTAATTGGAAAGTCTATTTTAGATTTTATACACCCTGATGATGTTGAATACGTATCTTCATGTATGATGAGGGCTGCTGATGAAGGTACTACTCAATCTTCACAACACAGATACAAAACGGCTGATGGGAGTTATATTTGGATTGAAACACTTGGAACTCCACTTTATAATAGAAAAAAGAGCATAGTTGGATTTGTTTGCAACAGTCGTGATATTACTCAACAAAAAAATATGGAAGATGCGCTACGGGAAAGTGAAGAGAAGTACAGGTCCCTTATTGAATCAGCAAAAGATGTTATTGCGATAATGGATTATAATGGGGTCTTTTTACTCATAAATAAAGCCGGTGCAAACCAGTTCAATATAGAACCTCCTGAAATACTAGGCAGATCAATAAGGGATTTCTTTCCAGATAGTTATAATAAACAATTGGAACTTATCCGAAAAGTTATCACAACAAGAGAAGGTTTGGAAACAGAGCTGGCAGTACAAATCGAAGGAGTTGAATTATGGTTTAGTATCATAATACAACCATTATTCGGTCCGGAAAATAAAATTAAAAATGTTCAAATGATAGCTAGGGACATAACTGAAATAAAAAACACGCAGAAAGAATTGGAACTAGCTTTGGAAGATAAAGACTTGTTGATGAAAGAAATATTCCATAGGGTTAAGAACAATTTAATGGTAATTTCCAGTTTATTAAATCTCCAGTCACGTTATATTAAAGATGAAGAAGCCAAGGGCATTTTTAAAGAAAGCCAGAATAGAGCTCATTCTATGGCAATCATCCACGAACGTCTCTACCGATCGTCTGATTTCAAGAAAATTGATTTTGGAGATTATATACGTACATTGGCCAATGACTTGTATCGCATTTACGTACTTCGCCCTGAAAAAGTGGAACTGGAAGTTAATGTGGATGAGACCATGATAGACATCAACACTTCAATACCCCTTGGACTAATCATAAACGAACTTTTATCAAACAGTATGAAACACGGCTTCCCTGGAGATACTAGAGGTAAAATTACTATTGATTTTCATAAGATTGATGGCGATTTTCTATTGGAGGTCAGGGATAGTGGAATAGGGATTCCTGAAGATGTGGATATATTCAATACTGGAAGCCTTGGCATGCAACTGGTTACCAGCCTCACCCAACAGATTAACGGAGAACTTGAATTTAAAAGAAGTCCTGAAACTAGCTTCCGCATAACTTTCCCAGAAACTGCATATAACTAATCTAATTAAAACTTCAACGGTTTGATCAAAAAAAAAATATTAAAAGAAAAAAATTATAAATTCTTCATTCAATTTTCTTGAATTCGGATTTGAGAGCTCCGCAGATTGGGCATACATCAGGTGCTTCATTTTCTACTGTGTTTCCACAGTGGCCACAGACATAATAATCCACTTCCTCATTGTTTCCTAAAACTTCCAGAGCTTTGGCGTATAGTTCGGCATGGATTTTTTCCACTTGATTGGCCACATCAAAAGTCCAAACTGCTTTGTTATTGCCTTCACTTTTTGCTTCTTTAATAAATTCAGGGTACATAGCCTCGAACTCTTCTTCCTCCCCTAAAATAGCGGATTTTAGATTCTCAGCAGTGCTGCCTATTCCATCCATCACCATTAAATGGTTCTGGGCGTGGACTGCTTCTGATTCGGCTGCGGCTCGAAAGAGTTTAGCAACTTGTCCGTATCCTTCTTCATCTGCTTTCTTAGCAAAAGCCAGATATTTCCGGTTAGCTTGAGATTCACCGGCAAATGCTTCCTTTAAATTATTTATAGTGCTCATAATAATCCAACCTCCATATATTTATTTGATTTATACTCAATGAATATATTTCCATCTAATAATGTTCGTTATACATTAAGGGTATTTCGTTATATTAAAACTGTCCTGCTTTTGTATTAGTCTTTCCTCCTCAAAATATCATTCATCTTAATAAAATAGTGAGACGTATAAGTGATAGTTCGAACCATTATATGCAACGCGTTTATAGGACATCACACCTAATGTTCCTTGGATAAAAAGATAACATCATCCTAAAAAATAAGAAAAAGAAGAAATAAAATAATTTATGCTGATTTGACGGCCATTTCGATGTCATCGGCTTTGACGGTCTTTCTTCCAGCGTGTTTTGCAAGTTCTACGGCTTTTTTGGCTAGCTCTTCGCCATTTTCTTCCAGAGCTTTAGCTAAAGCTTCCTTTGCATCATCGCTTATCCTTTGAGCACCAGCATTTTTTATGATCCTTCCAACTGGAGCAATTGGTAATTCAGCCATAATTTCACCTCCTAATTTAGCTAGAACTCTATAATATTTAAATATATCGGTTTTCATGACATCATGAGCCATGGTAATTACCATGCAAACATGCCAAGTGTGATAGTCAACCTACCAAAACTTTAAAGGTTACATAGTCCCATAGGAATTCTTATGTATAAGACTCCGGACATCGAACCCACCATAGAAGAGATACTAAACAAGTCACTAAAAGAAGTAATTTCCTATAAAGAAGCAACTGAACTTATTAAAACAAAGGGAACAGAATATCAGGCTTTGATTCAGGCAGCAGATTTGCGAAGGCAGGAATTAGTTGGTGATGAAGTAACCTATATCCAAAATTGGAACATAAACTACACCAACATATGTACAGGGATGTGTGGTTTCTGTGCCTTCCGAAAAAACCCAGGACAGGAAGGTGCATACTTCTTGGATGTGGATGAGATAGTCCGGAGGGCAAAAACTGCATGGGATGATGGTGCAATGGAAGTCTGCATACAGGGAGGTCTACATCCTGATGTAGATGCTCATTTTTATGAGAAGATACTAAGGGCAGTTAAAGAGGAAATTCCTGACATTCATATTCATGCTTTTTCTCCCATGGAAATCTACTATGGTGCGACGCAATCNGGCCTGACTTTGAAAGAAACTTTGAAAATGTTAAAAGACGCAGGGTTAGGTTCCATGCCCGGAACTGCTGCTGAAATCTTAAATGATGAAGTTCGTAAGATTATCTGTCCGGGTAAACTCACCACAGCCGAGTGGATTGAAGTGATTGAAACCGCCCACCAGACAGGATTGCCCACCACCTGTACCATGATGTACGGTCATGTGGAAAGTCCTGAGCACCGAGTGGAACACCTGGAAATCCTGCGCAAGATACAGAAAAAGACGGGCGGATTCACCGAGTTCGTTCCCTTAACCTTCATGCACCCCAATGCACCTATCTATCAGGAGGGCATTGCCAGGCCAGGAACCACCGGAACCGAGGATCTTAAGCTCTATGCTGTGGCCCGGTTAATGTTTGGAGACTTATTAAAGAATATCCAGGTTTCATGGGTGAAGCTGGGATTCAAATTCGCCCAAGTATGCCTCACTGCTGGTTGTAATGATATGGGCGGAACACTGGGAGAAGAGAACATCTCCAGATCTGCTGGGGCTCAGCACGGTGTTTACACACCCCCAGAACATTTACAGCACATTATTCAAGATTTAGGGAGAATTCCTGCTGAAAGAGATACTCTTTATAAGAGTATCCGACTGTTGTAATCATTCCAGTTTTACTAAATCCTATATAATTGCTTTTATGTAATTAAAGAGTAGAAATAGGGGATTAATATGGGATCAACAGTGGAATTCATTTCAGAAGAAGGTATTTTAAGATATGTGGCTGTGTTAGAGATTTTTGGATTTGATCATTCTTTTTCAAAACGTATGCATATTCAACATCTAACAAAAACTGGAAAAAATTGTTAAAAGAGATAGAATATTTCTAGAAATGGTAATATGGTTGTTTTCCTACCTTCATCAGACGAAAACAGTCTTGATGAGTTTATTGCTCTTGTTCAAGCAGCAAGTCCAAATCTGGAGTAAAAGGGATGATAAAAAACATCATCGAAGTTAAATGAATGAACAAGGATGAACATGGTTTTTTTTTAGCTTTAGATAGTCGTGTGATTGAAATTTTTGGATTCGGACATAAACATNCATCACGAAGAATACACATAGATCACCTGAGGATTTTTAAAATAACCAAAAGAGCTAAGCATAATATATGAAGATAGTATGATTGCCATAGGATATACTGAAGGTTGTGAGAATATGGATGAATTTATAGATTCCCTTATATAGGCTTCGATCGATTGATTCCTTGTTATAGAACTCCTTGTTGAATTTATTCAAATAATTTCAGTATACTCTCTCGATATTATTGATTTTATCAAAATTGGAGTCAAAAGAAACAATTTTTTTGATTTTATTCTGATTCATCAGTTCTACTGAGACAGAATCAGCAAATGAAAGGACACCATCATATTTCAAGTATATTTGTATGGAATTATCACATATTTCCTGATCAGTGTGGATTATTTGAGAGTTATCCATCAAGTAATCGTAGATTAGCTTTCCCTGTTTTCCTCCCCCTAAACTGCCCACCATAGTAACTGATTCTGAAAGAACCAGATCTGAAACTGTTTTATCATTTTCTTCCACCATTGAAGCTAATTTTTAGCTTGAAGATGCCAATGATCATTTTTAAGTGCCAGTGCAATGAAAAAAGAGGAGTCTAAAATAATCTGATAATCATCCCCGTTGTGCTTTCTTTTTAAGTTCCACAGCATCGGTTTTTTCAGTGTCCACAATATCCGTGATTTCATCTAAAGACACTTTCTTCCTGAATTTAAGCTCCACTCCCCCTTCTGATGGAAACCATTCAATGAGGTCACCGGGCCCTACCGAGAATTTTTTTCGGATACTGGATGGCACAACAGTTTGAAAACCCTTTGAAATTTTAGTTTTATTAGTCAATGAATCACCCTTGAATTTGTGTTTTTCAAAGAATTAATATTTTTTTAGTATTAATGGAATTTCAATGTTATTGGAGTTGATCTTTTTTCCCTATTTGCAGCTTGAAAATTAACATCCATCATTAATTAACCACCAGTTTATTCTCCTGGTACTTTGGGGCAACATTTTCCATAATCTCCAAACCTTTAACAACCACGCCTATATGGTTAACATCTGATGCGGGTTATGAGTCTCCGAAGAATATGCAGAAGGCCTTGTCTGGTGGCCAGTAGGATATATCTCCCTTATCTGAGTATGGCGAGGGATTTTCATAATCATGGTCCAGGGGTATGGGGAAGTATATCTCATCATGCCATAACTGTGCTGGACCTTCCAGGGGAGGGTTTCATGGAATGCTTTGGCTGTTTTTTGGTTCCGGTCCTCTAGAAGGGCTGTTAGTTTTCCCTTTTTCACAATTTAAATCTCTATTTTCATCCTTCATCATTCCCCATATCTGATTATCCATAATATCTATTATTATTCCCTCATTTCTTCATTAAATCTCTCATCATAATAATTGAATTAATTAATAATTATTAATCAATTATTCAGTCGAATCACCCTGATCCAAAAGATCTTCCATTATCTGCACACCGGTNGAGGTTCCAATTTTACTGGCACCGGCATCAATCATGGCCAGCGCTGTTTCCAAGTTTCTAATGCCTCCTGCTGCTTTAACACCCATCTCCAGCCCAACAGTATCCCTCATGAGCCGAACATCTTCCACAGTGGCCCCATCCACTCCAAATCCTGTGGATGTTTTCACGTAATGGGCTCCTGCTTCCCGGGCTAGTTGACAAGCTGTTATCTTCTCATCATGGGTTAAGAGGGCTGTTTCCAAGATGACTTTCACCACTCGTCCCTTGGCTGCTCCCACTACTCCAGCTATATCGGCTTGCACCAGTGAGTGGTGGCTGGATTTAAGGGCTCCAATGTTCATAACCATGTCCAGTTCTGATGCACCATTCTCCACAGCCTCTTCAGCCTCGAAGGCTTTGGCCTGGGGTGTTTGCACACCGAAAGGGAAGCCTATAACCACGCAAACTTGTGTATCTGAGTTTTCAAGTAGTTCCCTGGACAGGGCTGCTTGGGTTGGTGTTACACAGACACAACTGAAGTTATAGTCATCTGCTTCTTGGCAGAGAACTTTTATATCTTCATCTGTGGCATCCCGTTGCACGTTGGTGTGATCAATCATTCCTGCCAGTTCTTCAATGGATATTCTCATCAAATCCCTCCGTTTATGTGATTTTCATATTTTTTTTTATAAATCGACTTATTTCAATTTGTGTCTCATAAATCAATGAAATTATTAAACTAATTTTTTAGCCATATATGGTCCCTTACGTTCGTATCCAAACTTCCGATAATAGTTACGGACTCCAATTCCACTAGTGATGAGTATTTCCTTTTTATCATACTCCTGGGTACTGATAGTTTCAGCAGTTTTAATCAATTCTTCTCCGTAACCCTTATGCTGCCACAGTTCATCAGTCCGTTCCCCCAGGGGCATCATAGGGCCATAAACATGCAATTCCCTAATCAGAGCAGTGTTTTGATTTATTTCTGGCCGATGAGCCTTTTCTGAAGGCATTCGCAGCCTTAAAAAGCCAAGAAGAACATCTGATTTAGCATCTTCCATGGAAAGAAATATTTCCTCACCCTCACTGGCACGGTAGTTTTCTCTTTGAAGTGTCACATTCTCCTTATGGGTGTATGTTCCCTGAGCAGCCTGATGTCCCACTTCACGGCAACGTATGCACTGACACTGCACACCTTCCTCTTCAAGTCTTTTGTAAACTAGTTCACCCAAGTTTGACTTTTGCACCCCTGCTTCAATTAATTGGGAAGGAATATCCCGTTGTATGCGCATGGTACGCACCCATTTAGGCAGAATCTTCTTTACATCCGTAATGAGTTTCACTGCCTCTTCTGTAGAGTACGGCTGATATTCTCCTTTTTCCCATAATTCATGGAGTTTTGAACCCTTGGTCACTAAACATGGATAGATCTTCAACATGTCTGGTTGGTAATGTTCATCTGAAAATATTCTCTTAAACATTCGCAAGTCCCTTTCATGGTCAGAAAAAAGACCGGGCATGAGATGCATAGCCACTTTAATCCCGGAATCCTTTAAAAAACGTGTGGCGTTTATTGTATCCTCAACTCGATGTCCCCGTTGCACACGGTGATAGATGAAGTTGTAGATGGTCTGCACACCCAGTTCAACCCGAGTAACCCCCATCTGGAGCATTCGATCCACATCCTCTTTTTTAGAGTAATCTGGACGTGTTTCAAAGGTCATGCCAACACAACGAACACTGGAAGTTTCATTGGCCCTTTGAACATCCGCAAGGTACTGGAATTTATTTGAGATATTTGGGGTAACTCTTTCATCAGCAGAAACTATTTGATGTTCTTTAACTCCAAAATCCACCATGGCTTGGAGACAATGGGTGATAAACCATTCCTGGAAGCATAAAAATCGTGAAGGGAATGTACCGCCCATTATTATGAGTTCCACCTTATCCAGGGGATGACCTATACTTTTCAACTGGTTGAGACGATTGTATACTTGTCGGTATGGATCAAAATCATACATTCTTGCTCTTAATGCAGCTGGTTCTTCTCCAGTATAGCTAGGAGGGGCTAACGTACTTTCAGGACAGTATAAGCATCTTCCATGGGGACATTTGTGTGGAGGGCACATCACAGCCACCACAGCCACTCCGGAGATGGTTCTTGTGGGTTTTTTCTTTAAAATTGGAGTAACTAATTCTTTTTCATCACTAGTTGCAGTCTGCAGTATCTCAGAGTTGCGTGGAAATCTATCTAACCCATATTCACGGCAAACAGTTAATTTGGCTTTTTCCAGATCTTTCCGGTTTTTGATTTTCCCCTTTAATATATCACTTATTATGGATCTTCCTGCTTCTTCCATGGTTTTTCTCCAGGATGCCAGTTTTAGTATACAATAGTTTACTAAATTATTAATTTGTTCCTGACACTATAAATCCAACACTATAAACAAAATAACAGAAAACCCCCCTAAAAAAGATAAAACTTATGTTGTTAAAAAAAATATTCAACTTTCCTAATTTAGATATTGGAGTATCTAAACATAATTTTGGAAGAATAAATGGATATTAATACCCTTAAATTGGACAAAAAAATATATACATCAAAAAATAGATTATATGTAGGTGTTTAAATGAAAGTGAGCGACTTTTTCGGGCGACGAGTTTTGGATAAAAAGGCTAACGAAATAGGTAAAGTAGTGGACTTGGTCATAAAACCAAAAAAAGGAATTATAACCACCATAATCATATCAACCAGTGATTTTGGGCTCACTAGGAAAAATCTGGAGATTAAAATTTCAGACCTACAAGAAGTGGGCGATTATTTGCTATTGAACATTGCCAAGGAAGAATTGGAAGCCAGAAAGGAATCAACTCCAAAAACTGAAAAAGTAAGGCTGGATATTGAAGAATGAAATTATAAGACTACATACCATTAAAAAACCAATAAATATTTTTTAATCTATTTTCAACAATCGTGAAAAGATGGGGGTGAAAAATGTGGAAGCAGCTAAACGGAATGAAGAACTCTCGATTGGTGTTCATGTAAGATACAATGGAACTGGCAGTGCTGGTGAAGTTTTAGCCCTTCGCAGTGATGATGATGGTATCTGGGCTAAGGTGGATACTACTCAGCTTTGGTACAACAGCCGTTACTTGGAACTACTGGATGAAGGTGAATACCGAAAGATCAAAGACAGGGAATCAAAGAAAAAAACCAAAAAACTCGATGAAGACGCTGATGAAAGAGAACTCACCAAGAAAAAGATTGATTCTCTTAAAGAAGATCTTGAAGGTGTGGATATGAGCACGGAAATGTGTGATGGTGGAGGTTAAAACTCTCCATCTAAGAATCTTTTTTATTCTTTATTAGTGAATCTAACTACAGATATGATTTATTTTTTCAAATTATTCAGGCACTGTTCATATAAATTTTCTGCTGCTGATTTATCAATTTTTAGCTCACTTAAAACATTGACACTGTAACTATCATTCGATGGAGAATGCACTGGGTCGCAGATCACTGGTTCTGTTAGCACTTTATAAAATAGATAGATGATTGCTAAAGAAATAATGCCGGAGATAATGGCTATTGTGATTTTTATGTTTTCGTTCTGGATTGAAGTGTCAATAACACATCCAAGAAGATAAATAAAAACCAGTCCTATTACCAGGAAAAAGGAAATGTTAGTTAAAAAGGGCAAAAGATCAATAAGGTCGAAAACAGAATAATAATTGTAATCGTAGTAAATGTAGTCATGGACAAATAAGAGAATGATTGAACTGATTAAGGGGATGACTAATATAATGAAAAAGATTAGTTTGAATTTGTTGGGATATAGAACTTCTTTTAGATCAACCATAACTACAATATTGTCTGTTCTATTATTAAATTATTTTTCTTTAAAACCGACATGGAATGAGCTAAATCCTGAAAATTTTCTCAAGGATGGGGGAATTTTGTAAGTAGTCGCCCATTCCCTGTTGGTGGAACTTTTTCCCCACCAATTGTAATCTCCACATTTTTTCAGTTAATTTATCTACCTTTTTAGAACTTTCACTGTAAAATTTGTTCATTTCTTGAGATAAATGATCTATTTCATCATTTAATTCATTTTCAAGCACCATACTATAAATACCAAGTAAATAATTCAGCGTATGTTCATTGCAATTCTGGATAATGCGTGTTGATTCTTTTTTCAATTTGCGTGTTTTTTGTCCTGGATAAAAGCGTTGGATTAGCTCTGAACGATAGGATAGGGCAATCAGTTTATGGGATAGTTCAGGGTATATTGAATTTTTCTGATAAAATGTGAGGGCATTAATACGGAACATCTTTTCTGTGGCTTCATCTTGGATCTGATAGTCCCAGTGAGGCCAATTGCCCTTTAAAAGTCCTTTATGCTTAACCAACTTTTCTAAGGGTGAACCAGCCACAATTTCGGCCCTGCCAAAATCAAAAGCCAAGTCTTTGTGTTTGTTCATGAAGTAGATGTTTTTATTTATCTCTTTGAGGGTGGCTTTGGGATGGAACATTAATAAATTGAAGGTCACGCTCATGTTTAACTTTTCAAGGAGTTTAAGGGAGTAATTGATATCATCTACATTGGAAGCACGTGTCAGGGATTTTAATCCACTGTTACTTGCATTTTCCACTCCTAGAAACACTCCCACTGTGCCTAATTCTTCTAAAACTGCAAGGATTTCTTCATTGATACTATCTGGTCTGGTTTTGATGAGGAGAGCTATATCTTCTAAGTCTATATTTTCATTTATTAAAGACTTTTTTAATGAGTTCAAACGGTGATAAGAATTTTTGGTGGAGGGTAGCAGAAAATTGTCATCATGAAACTGGAATAATCGCACATTCTTTTTGTAAAGTTCTGCCATTTCTCGGGCAACGTTTTCTGGTGATCTCAAGGCATAGGGAGGGCCTGTTTTTGATTTATGAAATGCGCCTATGCAGCAGTAAATGCAACGTGAATGGAAACATCCTCTACTACTAACTAATGTGCTGAACTTTTCTCCTAATCTAATTAGGGGATTTGCATCCCTTAATGGGAATGGAAGTTCATTTAGATCCGGAAATTGACTATTTACGGGATTTTCCTTGAGAGTACCATTTAAGGATTTATAAACCAGATTGGGAACATATTTCAAGTCTTTTTGATTTATTATCGCATCAATTAGCTTTGAAATAGCTGTTTCTCCTTCAAAACGAATCACTGAGTTTATAGTATCGTATTGGAGTATTTTTTCATATTCAAAGCTGGGAAAATGCCCGCCTACTGTCACATGAACGTCTGGGTTGATTTGTTTTATTTTCTGTATGAGATTGAGGAACATGAAGAACAGGGACTGGAAAGCTATGGAAACAGCTACCATATCTGGTTTGAATGATTCCACTTCATCCAATACATTTTTATACATTTGATAATTTGAACACCCGACAATTTTCACTTGATTTTTGTTTCTTCTTAATTGTGCACCTAAGTAGCGGATGGCCAAGTTTTCCTCATCTTCGGCCCCAACCAGAAGGATTTTTCCATTTTTTTCATTCTTCATATGATCAAATTCATTTTTATTTGGTAAAATTCTACAAGTGTAATTATCCAGTTAAAAGAGAATTTTTTTCACATTATTTCTATTTTTTTAATCTACGATATTATTTATTTAACCATTTGAGTTTATTGAAAATCACATGGTTTTTAATATTATGCATTTTTTATATACACATATCATACTAACGCTATAACACTATTAGCTTGAGGATATCTATTTTTATACATATATTAATGACAATAGGGTGTACTATGATAATTTTGGTTTTTTGTTTAAGGACATTAACCAGACATTATTTACTATTTTTATTTTTCTTGGAAATTTTTATATAACATTATGATACACTAATAATAATTAACCGACGGTCGGTTTGTTGGAGGGTTTTATGGTACCAAGAAAATCACGAGAAAAGCGGATAAATGAGATAACCGAAGCAGCAATTGATGTTTTCCTTAAAAATGGGTACGAAAATACGACAATGGAGGCTATTGCCCGTAAAGCAGGAATAAGTAAGGGTGGATTATACCATTACTTTCCAAGCAAAGACACAATCTTGATCCAAGCCAACGAAAAAATCAGTTCAAAAGTCGAAAAAATAATTGACACTGCTTTAGAGTCCTCGTCTGTTAAGAAAGGAATTTTGTGTTATATTGAAAATTACCTACGTTACTGGATGGGTCATCCCAGAGAAACTTCATTCTTATTTCTTTCCATGTCTAAACTACTAGAAAATCCTGATCTTTTAAAATATTATAAGCAGTACACCGCTGATTATATCATCTTTTTTGAGGATGCATTCAATATGGGAATAAAAATGGGCGAATTCAAACCCCACAATTCCAAAATCAGCGCTGTGACCCTTATGGCAGCTCTGGATGGGGTTTTAGGGTACATGTTTTTTGATGAAGATTTAGTGCTGGAAGAAGTAATGCAATATTTTGAGGAAAAATTCATCAAATCAATAGAAATCTAATTCAGCAATTTTTAAGGAGTTTAATTATAAAGTTCTAAAAAAGCTTGTGGATGGTGGATATGGTAAATCAAAACAGAAAAATAGGAAAACAAAAATATTAACGTAATTTTTAGTTTCATCCTACCCATACTACCTTTCACAATTTCCGATTATTAGGGGGTAGAAAGTGTGCCGATGCCTGCCTATAATGGAATTGTCAAATATTATTAAACAATCATAAAGCAAGTGGTAAAGATGCAAATTGAAAAAGTGGAATTCTACTATTTTTCTGGAACTGGGAATACTATTATTTTAGTGGAGAAGATGGTAGAAACCTTTAAAAAATATGGAGTTCAGGTTCAACTTCGCCCCATAGAGAAATCCGACCCTGAAACTATTAACCTTCAACACACTTTGGGGTTAGCATTCCCAGTGGCAGGATTATCCACTTACCCATTGGTATGGGAATTTATTGAATCCCTTCCGATAACTGATGGAACTCCAGTATTTATGTTGGATACTCTTGCAGGATATTCCGGTGGAATTGTGGGACCTCTTCATAATAAACTGAAAAAAAAGGGATATGAACCAATAGGTGCTTGTGAAATCATAATGCCATTGAATATTTTTTTCATTCAAAGTGATGAGACCAGAAGCAAATTAATAGAAGAAGGACTTAAAAAAGCCGATAAATATGCCAAGGCAATAATTAATGATGAGGCAAATTGGGGATCTTTCCCAGTACTACCTACTTTTCTATGTAATATGAGTCGTTTTTTAATGCGTTCATGGGAGTGGAAATCCCAGCAAAAATTGTTGGGATTTCAAGTGAAAAAATCTAAATGCAACCAGTGTGGGATATGCTCCCAAATATGTCCATTAAACAATATTGAAATGAAAGAATACCCAATATACAAGTGTAAATGTCAATTCTGTATGCGTTGTGTTTCTTTATGCCCACAAAAAGCCATAAATTGCAAGGTAACTTATAAAGGTAAAACCCACCAAGCAGTTACAGCCAAAAAATTCATAACACCTGATAAGTCCTCAATCAAGGATGAAATCAAGGCAAAACCGTAAACAATATTCAAATAATGTGATATCAGTTGATACATGAGATCGTGCTTGTAATTTAGGAGTAAAAACGATAAGCATCATTATCCATTAAATTTTGATTATTTGAGTTTTTTTTAGTATAGACAGAGAATTCTAACCAAACTAAATGGTTAAGGGAAAATGTATGGAGTAGTCAACGATAAAGAAATAATACGTAAATTTAATTTGGGTTAAATTTATATTCTTAGGTTAAGGAGTGATTGAAATGAGTCTGAACTTCGAAACCTTGAATAGCGGCAAGATTGTATTTATGGCTGATGATATCAATATTAATGATTTAAAATGGAATGAAACTGCTTTTGAAGGAGTTTATCTGAAACATCTTGTGAAAGCCAATTCAACCGATAACACCTTAAGTTGTCATTTAGTAAAAATTAAGGCAGGATGTCAAATTGGTGAACATTTCCATGAAGGAAAATTAGAGTTACATGAAGTTTTAGAAGGTCAGGGGAAAGCTTTTCTCAATGGAAAAGAGATTGAATATGAATCCGGAGTTTTTGTGGTTATACCTGCAGACATTAAGCACAGTGTAATTGCGGGCAATGAAGATCTCTATTTACTAGCAAAATTCGCGCCTGCTCTTTTATAAAAAGTCATTACTATTAATAATCCATATTTACAAAATAAAAAAAGAGGGAGAATAATAAAAAGAGGGAGAATATTGTCAAAATATGATTTAAATAAGAAAAATGTTGATGTTGGAGTTCTGGCTAACAAAGCTGTAAATGATAAAAAATTATTCCAAGAACTGTTGAGAGGAGTTCAGTCAAAGGATAATAATACCAGGTTTAACAGCTTCCAATCTCTGCAAATCATTGCTGAAGACAATCCCCACTTTTTATATTCTGAGTGGGATTACTTCCAGGAGATGCTTTTCAGTAAAAATAACTTCCATAAGTATATTGCAATCTATATTCTGGCCAGTTTAACAAGTGTCGATGTGAATAATAGGTTCGAAGAGATTTTTGATGAGTATTATGGAATATTGGGTGGAGATAAAGCTATGACTGCATCTCATGTGGCCTTAAATTCAGGTGTGATCATCCGGAACAAACCGGAGCTAGAATCCAAAATTATTGACATACTCATGAGTATTGATGATATTCACCAGGGTAAGCAGAAGGAACTCATCAAAGCATATGCTATTGAGGCACTTATGAAGATCTATCATGAAGTTGATGATCCGCGAAAGATCGAAGAGTTTGTTCGAACCCAGTTGGAAAGTGAAAGTTCCAAGACCCGGAGCATGGCGCAATGTTTTTTGGAAAGGTGTGATTAGATAAATTAATATACTAGAAACCCCTCAAATAGAATTAGGGGGTAATATGGTTAAAAAAATTGTTTCACATAAATATCCGAAGAGAATCAGCAAATTCAAGAAAGTGGTGAATGAAGTCTGGTCAAATACTGACAAGCAAAAACACTCACAGCGGATTTTTTTATCGAAATACTCATCCAATAATAATGAATCAAATTTATGGTTAACTAAAGACCCTGAAAGATGGGAAAAATTTCAGAAAGATTTTCAGATGGAATTTGAAGGTAAAATCCAACTTATGGATAAAATCCGAGACAAGAAAAAGGAAAATGAAACATTTTATTTGTTACAAGCTGGTTATTTTTTTTAAATAATGTTTTTGAGGTTTATTTATATATTTATGGTGCTTAGGTAAGTGTTCACTCAAAAAGAGTGATTTTTCACGAAAAAATGTTTGTTTTTTATTAATTGTGTAGCAAATATTTATCCATTTTATATAACTAGTCTTAATAAAATATATAAAAAAAGTATTACTTTTTACCTAGTCCATTCATGATCATTCTGCGTATGATATATGATCGTGATCTGTCCTCTTTTTTGGCAATACGATCTATTTTTTCAATATATTCCGGTTCCAGTCTAATGTAAACGCTCTTCTTTTTTGTCATGTATATTATTACGATTCATTACAAGTATATACTTTACTGATTTATTTAGTATTTCTATTAAGAGATTCCATTCACGCTAAAAATTATTAACAAAGTTAGATAGTTCTATTATTCAATGTCTAAGATTAGTTTTTCAGATATTAGGTTGCTACTTAGAAAATTCAGATTTAACAGTTGGCTTGTCTTAGATAATATCTATAGGAAATTATCTCCCATGGTTAGATTGGTTGATAAATTGTTCATTCAAGGTGATGATATGTAGGTACTACCCTTGGATGCTGCCATCAAAACCCAACATTAAGCAAATGTCCAAGAACTTGAAGTAAATTAAAGTATCCTAATTAAAAATGAAAATACAGTACTCTTCAGTCAAGTATTAGGAGGGATTATCTAATAGTCAAAATATCATTTCATAATGGATTCTTGATATATACCTCACTTCCAATAACTGCCAAGATTACCCCCACGATACAGGATCTTTGTTTTTAGGTATAGGATCAAAAAAAATTTCCAATACAAAGTGGAGACCAGTCACAGCCAGAGAGGCCATGCCCCATATCCAAAAGTGCCGTGATGAGATTTGGTGTCTATTATGGCAGAAACAAGATCGACAGTGTATGTTAAATAACGGACCAAAAAAGGATATTTTGTCAATATGTTACGGTTATCAGTGGAGTGGGTGTGGAAAATGACGCTCAACCTACTTCATATACCTGGGGGATTGTTCCTAATCAAAGCTTTATAAAAGGAAAACAATTCCTCACAAATTGGGTGATGTTTTTACATATCCACACTTTCATCTTGCACTGCAACACAAAATCGACACAGTGCACTGGGTGTGTCCTTCTGTTTATCTTTTACAGGGCACAAATAGACACCGTTAACCAGTTGCAGTGTGAAACCACCGGGAAATCTGGTTCCCACAGGATGGATTGATTCTTCCCTGACAAATGTAGTGTAAGTGGCAACTACACAAGCTATGCGATGGAAACATTCTTCATCACTGCTATTGGATTTTTGAGCCAGTTGATTCTGAATTTCCAGAAATTCAGAAAGAGTATCCGGATCTACTTCTCCAGTATATATAGTTCCATCATCTTTTATATCCTTAATACGGGCAAAAAAAGCTTTGGTGAATCTGGCTATATAATCTTCGCGTTCTGTTCGTGGCATGAATTTGGCATCATCTCTAATGAAATTGGAGGCCTTCATAATATCCTGGATATGAATGGATCTTGCCTCATTTTTCAAAACTTTCAGAAGATCATTTCTGGATATTTTCTGGTCAAAATCCATTTCAGTCAGCTTTATGGCCATTAACTATTCTCCACATTATTAATCTGGATAGATTTTTTTTTAATCTACTTCCTAATTTAATTTTATTTTATTACAAATGATAAGACACCTAAAAAATAATTACATATCTGGTTCTTGTTCGGCAATGCAGAAGCCACAAACTGCCAGTGGATTATTCTCATTATTTGCTTTAACTGGGCAATAATAAATTTTTCCATTTTTACGAACAGTTAAACCCCCTGGAAAAGGGGTACCTTCTGGATGGACTGGTTCATCCATAACAAATGTAGTATAGAGAGATAATATCATGTAGGGTTTAAATGATGGATTACCCTTACCAAATTCTTCTTCCATTAACTTTTCCTGTTGTTCTAGAAGAATTATTGCTTCTTCCAGTTTTTCATTATTAACAAAACCTTCATAAGTGGTTTTATCATTTTTAACATCCCTATAACCCTTTAAAAAACCTTCAACATACATTTTAATATATTCTTCCTTAAATTTGGGATGAACATGTTCCATACTTTTTCTAAGGAAGCTGCACGTTTTAATAAAATCATTCATATGTATCTGTTGTGCTTCTTCTTTAAGGAGGGCAATAAGATCCATTTTACTTATTTTTCCTTCAAAGTCCAAATCTTTAACAAGCATGTTTTCAACTTTTTTTAAACTTTCTGACTTTTCACCTAATATTTGCAGTTTAAGTTGACTAAAAAATATCAAAACCTATTTATAATATATTCAATCAACAGTATGGTATTTTTTTAGTATATTTTCGGCTGTTTTAGGCCCGATACCCTCAATACGCAGTAATTCAGCACGTGATGCATAACGCAAATCAGTTCCAAAGGCATCGACTAGTGCTCTGGCCCTTTTACGGCCTAACCGTTTAACACTAACTACCAGGGGTAGAAGTTCCTCTTTCACACCATAGTATAGGCGTGCGGCCAATGTTTCCATGGAATCTAGTCCGCTATAAACTCCCAGAATCTGGCAGATCTCACGGTGGAACTTCACAAGAAGGGAAGCATCATAAGCAGCCCTCCGGGTGGATGCTGCATAGACATTGAAGGCATTTTCAATCTCATATTCGCTTCTTTCATCCATCCACTCCAGCATTGTGGCGGCAGTGGCCTCCTGATTACCAATGTCAACAACAAACAAACCAGCATTGTTGAGACGTTCTCGGATAGGGTCTCTGGTTTTCCGGCCTTTTAAGGAGAGTGGTATAATGTCAGGAGTGCGACAGATTTCATACACTAAACGGGACATATCAGTATTGGCATCGGAACGTGCAAATTCTTTCAGACGAACAGCAGTCTCTACTGCATAGTTACTCTTGGCTACTAACATGCCAAAAGTTGTTGCCTTCAATCCTCCNGGAACAGCTTGGATCATGCCATTTTCAATTAAAAAATCNAAAGCTTCTTTAATTTGAAATTGGAGGGTGTCTGAGGCAAATAAGGATGAGTATTCAGAGTGAGTTATCTGGAAGCCAGAGAAGGTGTCATTGAAAAAATCCATTAATTCTTCAGGATTTTTAGCCATACCAGATGCTACTTGCGAGATGATCTGCCGGAAAACAGCGTCCCTATTTTCCAAAAGACGGGAGTTTGTTGCTTCAATTTCCCCATAAACATACTGGTGTTGTAATTGTTCTGCTTCAGGCAGAGTTTTGGCAATAAGATATGAAAAACCCTCTTCATCATATCCAGGACGTCCAGCACGCCCAGACATCTGCAGATAATCAAATACTGGTATGGGTTGAGGGCCTTGACTGGTCCAACGGGTGTAATCCCTGATAACAACGTTTTTTGATGGTAAGTTAACTCCGTACATTAAGCTGGGGGTGGCAGTTATCATCAGCAGATTCCCAGCACGGAACTCTTCTTCTATTATCTCTTTTTGCCGGTCAAACAATCCTGCATGGTGGAAGGCCATACCATTCTGAGCACATTCTGCTAGTTTGTGACATACTTCTGTGGGTAGTGAGCCTCTTCTCCTAGGAACATCCAGTATCTTCTCAGCCACAGTTTCAAATGCCTTTTTTTTATCACTAGGTAAGTTTCTTTTAATTTTTCCTGCCAAGTAGTTGGCCAGAGATTCAGTGAAGCGACGGGTGGAGACAAAAACCAGGGCTTGACTGGATTCATCCACAGACTCTTTGAGGATATTTAGAATAACATCGTTTTTGTTTTTGGTTCCGTATTCCTCTGCATTAAGAATATCTTTAAAAAGTGGAACTGGACGGTAATCATGCTCCACCACTTGGGCAGTTAGCCAGGTAGATAATTCTTCCATGTTCTGGAGGGTGGCAGATAATGCAATAATCCGCATACCTTCATTTAACATGCGGGAACGTGTTATGGCACATTCGATGGTAGGGCCACGACTGTACTCTCCGATCATGTGAAATTCATCCACAATTAGTAAATCCACTTCTGATAACGTGTTCCAAGAGAAACGGGTCAAGGCATCGTATGATTCGAAGACCATCACTGCCAGATCAGATGAAGAAGGATGTTTACCCACTTTTATGCCATGTTCCTCGAATTTTTTGAATTCCTTCACTTTTTCATTCTGTATAGATAGGAGTGGAACTGCATAAACCACTTTACCTCCATCAAGTATGGTGCGCAGTGCAGCCATCACTCCCAGAAGGGTTTTTCCACTGGCGGTAGGAATGGCAATGATATAATTTTCTGGATTATCCAGTAAACCAGCATCAAGCACAGCTTTCTGGGCGGGGTTCACATCCTGGATCTGAGGATAAGAATCCCTTATTATTTCCCTGATTGAGGAATCCAAGGATTCAAGACTCATCTATTCATTATTCCCCCTTTTCCTTTTTTATTACTTTAATATCTGAGATTCTGGTTGAGGGGTACTGGCCATTTTCATCTTTTTCTACACTTTTGACCATATCCCAAATGGTTAATAAGGCAGCACTAACTCCGGTAATAGCTTCCATTTCTACTCCAGTCTTACCATTACTTTTTACCTCTACTGCAACTTGGACATGTTCTTTTGTCATTTCAAATTCAATCTCCACTCCAGTAATTGGGATGGAATGGCATAATGGTATGATTTGGGGAGTTGATTTCACAGCTTGAATGGCTGCAATCTGTGCAGTGACCAAGACGTTGCCTTTTTTTAATTCTCCCTGTTCAATAAGCTTAATAGTATCTTTTTGGAGTTTTATACGGCCCCTGGCAATTGCAGTTCGCCTAAGGTCAGGTTTATCTCCCACCTCTACCATGTGTACCCCATTTTCTGTGAGGTGGGTTAATTTCTTCTCATCCATTTTCATCTCTCCATCTAAATAAAAAACTTTCAATCTGTAAATGAATAATTGTATTGTAAGAGTATGGGAAGTAATATTATATTGATTAGTTAATAGTGATTTTGGATTAGAAAAATTGTATGAAAAAATTTATGATAGTTTAAGAAGAGTACACCAATCAATAAATTTGAATTACGATATTTAATAAGGTATATCTAGTTTATTATAATTCATTGAATGTTTTCGTGCAGCTATTGACATAACATCCCTTAATTCTCTATTTTCTAATATTGTATCCATAGCCATGGCCATTTCAGCTGGTTTTGAGGGTTCAACCATTAAACCTACACTTTCATCCATCACCTCTTTGATCCCACCAGCATTGGTGGCAACCACAGGCAAACCCGATGCCAAGGCTTCCAGTATAGTTATTGGAAATCCTTCTGACACACTTGGCAGGACAAATAAGTCTGCAAATGGCATAATTTTATCTACATCCCTTCTTGCACCAACAAAAAGAACATCTCCAATTGCCTCATCCTCCACTTTTTTCTCCAGTTCATGGCGCAGTGGACCATCACCAACAATCAACAACTCAGAATCACATTTCATAAGCTTTTTTGCTTCTAAGAGGTATTTAACTCCCTTCTGGAAGACCAGATTACCCACAAATAATATAACTGGTTTATCATGGTTCAGTTGGATGTCAGATGGAAGATCTTTATTTTGAGGGTTGAATTTCACTGTATTAACGGCATTGGCTGTTACATGCACTTTTTTTGAATCAACACCCATTTCAAGGGCCTTGTATTTCAGTGTATTATTTACCACTATAACGTAATCCGTATTTTTAAGAACAAATTTAATTAAAGGCCGCAGGATTGGTTTATCAGCTTGTATAAGCAGATCTGAGCCATGAGCTGTCACTGCAGTTTTTTTTCCTGTAACTTTTCCCACAACTACTCCAATGAGTCCAGGTGGCAATAGGAAATGTGCATGTATAATATCGATGTTGTAATGGTGAACCATTCTAATTAACTTAAATGTTGATGATATCAGGAAAAAAAGACCCCTTAACCCTTTAATATTGGGTGCGAAGGAAGTTTTAACTTTTATGCCATCTAAATCTTTAACATCAGGATGGGGATATGTTAAAACATAAACTTCATCTCCCCTTTTTTGGAGTTCCTGTGAGAGAAGATAGGTATGGGATGAAACACCTCCAATATGTGGTGGATATTGTCCTAATAGGCCCACGTGCATGATTTCACCATATTTGTCATATGTAACAGAATATTTTACTCTAAAAATATTTATTTCTAGCTTAAATATTATTCGAATTTTTATTCCCTATTTTTCGGGGTTGGTATTTTTTTTGGACCAGTTCAACAGTGTAGTTGCTGTTGAGGATTGTTCCATCCATTTTAAGAATAATTACTTCTGGTTTTAGATTAAACCTTTCCTGGCAATGTTTCACAATCGATTGGGCTATGGAGTTAAAGACAGCTTCAGTCAAGTTTTTTGCCTCTAAAACTTCTATCATATCTTCAGTGGTGTTAGAATTAAATATATTCTTCATAATTTTGTTATCCCCACCAACCAATCCTGTGTGTGCAGTTATTACTTCTCTTCGACCGTCTGCCAAGCGATGTTCAGTTTGGAAGATTCCTCCAGCAATTTTCACAAGTTTACCTGCGTGTCCTAGAATTATTAAATTGGATAATCCACTTTTTTGAGCTTCACCCAGCATATAACCCACAAAATTTCCCATCTGGATAATCTGGTCGTCATCAACATCTAGTAATTGGTGGGCCATCTTTTCTCCAATATTACCTGGCACAAAAACCAGTTCATGGTAACCTTCTGCCAATGCCACATCTAACTGGCATTTTTTGGCTTTCTGGAAACTCTTTGAGTTCATGGAACGAGCAATACCAGTTGTTCCCAGTATGGAAATCCCATCTACAATGCCTAAACGGGGATTCATAGTTTTTTTAGCTATTTTTTGGCCTTCGGGAACTTCAATCAGCACATCTGCTCCTTTACTTGCAGGTAAAACCTTTTCAAGATTGGATTGGATCATTTCACGGGGCACAGGGTTTATAGCTGCCTCCCCTGGGGGAACTTGTAATCCTGGTTTAGTTACCCTACCTACTCCTTCACCACCTTTAATAACAATGCCGGGTTCATCTTTTAAACTGACCTTGGCTTGCACTTCAAGGTTTATGGTGACATCAGGGTCATGGTAAGGCATTTTAACCACAGAAGCCCTTCCAGAATAATCGTTAAGTTTACAAGAACTTTTCACTGCAATATTGAGAATTCCCAGTGGTGTTTTAATATCCACCGTGGAAACTTGTTCTCCTTTTATGGCTAGCATTGCTGCTAAGGCTGCTGCAGTTGCTGCACTTCCAGTGGTGATTCCGTTATCATCACTTTCAGGGGAAAAAGAGATATTAGGGGTGGAAGAAGTATTTCTTTCAACAATTTTGGCCTGAACAGTTTTAGAATTAGTATGAATGGTATTTTTTTCTTGAAGGAAATTATCTTCTTCCATGGTTCCTATAAATTTTTATATTAGTTTGTGTTGTCTTTTTTTTCTTCTTCTTCAATTGCTTTAACCAGTTCTTCTTTAGCAGGAGCACCTACAAAATGTACAACTCCATTTAAAGCAATGGCTGGAACTGCCATTAGATTATATTCTATAGCTTTTTCTCGGTCTACCATTATGTTGATCTTTTCAACTTCCAGGGTGCCAGGCATGTCTTTTTCAACTTCGTTTACAACTTCAATAGCCATGGGGCAGTAAGGACAGGATGGAGATGTGAATACTTCTACTTTAACAACCATATTTTCACCTCATTTTTTGAATTTCTCTGTTTGTGATTTGCTTTTTTGATTTTATTGAAATCTGGTAATATTAATTTACCTAATTTATAAACTATAAATACATCATTATTAATTTTTTGGGGGAATATATCTTTTTTTTGAAAAATTTATGGTACAGATATACCAGTTTCAGTGCATACTGTAGTCTACAGAACTATCTACCGAGCCCTGATTTAGTAAACTTCCAATACCTTTCCCCAGAGAATAGGCAAAATTACTAGAAAAGCTGGTAAAAAGGTCTGACATGCTTTTACTGGGTGTGATAGTTACTACTTTGTAATCTCCTTTAATACCACCAAGTTTAGCAGCTGATTCTATGGCATCATTTCGGTCTCCAGTTTCATCAATTAGTTTCAACTTTTTTGCTTGGGTTCCTGTGTATATCTTTCCTTCGGCGATTTTCCGTACATAATTAATATCCAGTTTACGATTTTCAGCCACCATTTTTATGAAGTATTCATAGTTTTCATCTACCATTCCCTGTAACATTTTAGTTTCTTCTGGTTTTAAATCACGGTACGAGGCGCCCATGTCTTTGTATTTTCCTGCTTTAATTGAATATTGGTTTACTCCAATCTTCTGATAAAGATCCGATAGGTCAGTGAGGCTTAGGATTACTCCAATACTCCCTACAATAGACGATGGGCTCGCATATATTTTATCTGCGGGTGAAGCGGCTAAATAAGCTCCTGAAGTACCACTGTCACTTATCCATACTACAACTGGTTTTTTTGAGTTATTCACAGCATTCATAATCTCTTCACTAGCTACTGGTGATCCACCTGGGCTGTTAATATCCAATACAATAGCACTCACAGAGCTATCTTTTTCAGCTTGCGTAATTCCGTCAGTGACAGATTGGGGAGATACTACTGATCCTCCTAGCATATTGGGTTGCGAATAAGTAATTTCGCCTTGCACTGGTATGATTGCCACGGTATTTCCGAATCCCCCACTAACACCACTTCCTATTATTAACAAAACAGCAAAAAAAGACAAAATGACAATGAAGGCCCCTCCGCCTATAATTGCTAATAACAACTTGTTATTTTTCTTCATGATATTAACCCTAATTTTGCTTAAAGATTATATAGAAACTCTTATCCCAAATAAATTATTTCTATCGATGTATTTATTAGTGTTTTTCTTTCTATGTATAATAAAATAAAACATAAACCTCAAGGAGTTAAACTCTAAGGTGATTATTTGAATGTAACTGTTCGATCCCCAGGATCAGCCACAGTAATTAATGCCATATCAACTGGTTGCGGATCAGCATTTGGTATAGGGTTATATGTGGATGTTCAAGCCCGTTTAAAGCCATCAAAAACAATTTTAAAGGCTGCTGATGGTGTAGATACAACATTAATGGATATATGTGTCCGGAAGGTTCTGGAAAAATTCAAGATCACCACTGGAATCATGGTCAAAACTAGTTCAACACTGCCAGTTGCTTCTGGACTTTCCAGTAGTAGCGCCACATCAAATGCTGTGGTAATGGCCACCTACCGTGCACTGGTTGAAAATGGGTTAGTGTCTGAAGATTCTTTATCTGATTATGATTTAATTAACTTGGCAATCGATGCTTCTTTGGAAGCAGGGGTTACGATTACCGGAGCTTTTGATGATGCTAGTGCTTCATTTTTTGGTGGTCTGACTATAACCCACAATCCTCGCAGGGAGATCCTCTACAATCGCCCCATGGAGGAGCAAAGTATATTAATATACATGCCTAATAAAAAGTCACCTACTGCCCAATCTGATGTGCCAAGNATGAAACTCCTGGCTCCCTGGGTAAAACTCGCATTCCAAGAAGCGCTAAAAGGTAATATATATTACGCTTTGACACTTAATGGGATATTATATTGCGCGACTCTCAATTTCGATGCAAATATTGCTCTGGATGCTTTGGATTCTGGCGCATTAGCAGCTGGACTTTCAGGCACAGGCCCTTCATTTGTAGCTATTGTTCCAGACGATGCCCTTGACCGTGTTCAGGAAACATGGAGTTCGTACCCTGGAAGAGTTATATTAACCAGTGTTGAAAATATGGGAACACGGGTGGTTGACCATGGATAGGGCAGAAGCGTTTTCTATGCTTGAAAGCTCTCGGAAAAGGATAGATGAACTGGACGAGGATATAATACGGCTCATCAAAGAACGGACTTCCCTGGCAAGCAATATTGCTCAGGCTAAACTGGTTCTGGGAATGGATATTCATGATCCAGAAAGGGAAGAAGATATCCGCCAAAAAATCCGAGAAATAGCTAACCAAGAAGAAATAAATAAAGACAGTCTCTCCCAGATCATTATGATATTAGTGGAATTGAGCAAAGAAGAACAAGAGAAAATCTTAAGGAGGTAGAGTCATGGGAAATATTAGAACATCATTTGTTAAAAGAACAGCCAAAGAGCTGATTGAAACTTATCCAGGTAAATTCACAACAGATTTTGAAGAAAACAAGAAATTAGTGCAGGAATTCTCCACTGTAAGTACTAAACATTTAAGAAACAAAATTGCCGGTTATGTAACCCGATTGGTTAAAAATAACTACTTCTAAGGTTGGTTGCTATGGGTATTTTAGTGGCCAAGTTTGGAGGAACTTCCCTTGCTGATGGGAAACGGATCAAAAAAGCAGCCCGAGCAGTAGTTAAAGAGTACATGCAGGGCAAGAAGGTGGTAGTGGTGGTATCAGCTATCAATAAAACCACTGATGACATCCTAGAAATTGTGGGTAAATCCATTGGAGAATCCATAACTGAAAAGCAAATGGCAGATATTCTATCCATGGGGGAAATTACCAGCGTAAGGGTGTTTTCATCTACTATTGAATCATTAGGTGTTAAATCAGAATATATAGATCCTCACATGGAAAGTTGGCCAATTATAACTGACAGCAACTATTTAAATGCCAAAGTTGACTTTGCAGAAACCGAAATCAAATCCCGAGAAATTTTAAAACTTCTGGATCAGGGAGTGATTCCTGTTCTTTGTGGTTTCCTGGGAAAAGACATGGAAGGTAACATCACCACCCTGGGAAGGGGTGGGAGCGACATCACAGCCTTTTTAATGGGTCACTGCCTCCAAGCTGAAGAGGTGATAATTGTTACCGATGTCGGCGGGGTGATGTCTACTGATCCCAATAAATTAGAGGCTGCCCGGAAACTGGAAAAAATCAGTGTTGAAGAAATGCGGGATTTAGCAACCCATGGAGCTCAAGTACTACACCCTTATGCCTTGCGTTATAAAGATCCCAAAATAAATGCTAAAATAATAGGATTTGAACAGGGGGATTTATCAGCACCTGGAACCGAGATAATGGGACCATCAAAGGATAAAATGTTGCGTTCAACCACCCTAAACAATGAACCCATCTCTGTAATCGCGGTGGTAGGTGAGGAGCTTCTCACTAAAGTGGGGGTACTGGCCGAACTCACACAAACCCTAAAAAACAACAATTTTAATATATATGGCATATCCACAGGTCAAAATTCAATAACCCTTTTTATTGATAAATCAGTGGCTGAAGAAGCCCATAAAATACTCCACGATGTGGTGGTGAAGAACCAGGATATGAGTTCCCTGTCCCTGGGTCGGGAGATTGCAATGATCAGTGTTAACAGCCAGGACTTCATAGACACCCCTGGAATTATCACTAAAATCACCGAACCTTTACGTCAAAATAAGATTAATATAGTAGAAATCTCATCAAGTCAGACCTCAGTTGTTATATTTGTGGAATGGAATGATGGGAAGAGAGCTTATGAATTGGTAAGGAGAGTCTTGGAATGAAATTGGAAGGTACCACAGTTGCAATGGTAACCCCCTTCACCACTGAAGATAAGGTGGATGAAGAGGGGATGCGGGAGAATATGAATTATCTCCTTGAACGAGGTGTTAATGGCCTTTTGGCTGCCGGAACCACCGGCGAGTCTGCCACCATAACTCACCAGGAACAGAAGAAGATGATGGAGATATTGGTGGATGAAGTAAAGGGTAAAGTGGCTGCTGTAGCCGGAGCAGGTAGTAACTCTTCCAAAGAAGCATTAGACTTGGTTAAATATGCTGAAGATGTTGGTGCAGATTATGCGCTGGTAATAACTCCTTACTATAACAAGCCCCAACCCCACGGGCTTTATGAGCACTATAAAATGTTATCAGAATCTACTGAGATTCCTATCATAGCTTACAACGTCCCTTCACGTACTGGGACGGATATTGATGTGGAAACTATTGGAAAAATAGCTCAGTTAGACACTGTAGTTGCCCTTAAAGAAGCAAACCCTGACATGGACAAGGTTTCCCAGATAATTCAGAAAATTGATCAACTAGGTGTTCGTGACAAATTTATGGTAATTTCTGGAAATGACAACCTAACACTTCCCATGATATCCCAGGGATGTCAGGGAGTTATCAGTGTTGTGGGGAATGTTGATCCAACACGGATGAGCGAAATGGTCAAAAAAGCCCTTCATGGAGATTTCCAACGGGCTCAAGATATCCATTATGAATTATATGATTTGATGAAGGTTCTCTTTGTTGAATCTAATCCAGTACCAGCTAAAACAGCTCTTAACATGATGGGCAGGCCAGCAGGTCATGTTCGAATGCCTTTGGCTCCACTTAAAACCGAAAACCAGGATAAACTCAAGAAGGTGCTCCTGGACTTGCAGTTGATTTAATCATAATCTAGTTTAATCTTATAGGAAGATTGAACTTTTTTAGTATTCTTTCTAAAAATCAGCTTGTTCGGATTTAATGGGAACAAAACATTTTTTTTCTTTTTATTTATTTTTTTAGGATCAAAATATTGTTAAGGAGATGATATTTATGATAAATGTGGCAGTAACTGGCGCCAGTGGAAGAATGGGAGCCCTGATCATTAACACTATTCTTGAACAGGATGACATTCAACTGGTAGCAGCAATAGAGGCGCCTCACACTCCTCTGCAAGGTAAAGATGTAGGGGAATTATTGGGAATCGGACCCATCAACATCCCTATTGTTGGAGCTGAAAAACTCAGAGAGACTCTTGAATCCAAAAAACCTGATGTTCTTATCGATTTCACCATTGCCAATGCAGCAGTTGAAACAATAAAAACAACAGCTGAATCTGGTGTTAATCTGGTTGTTGGAACTACAGGATTTAGTGATCAACAAATGGCTGAAAATAAAAAATCAATCAGTGATAATAATGTAGGGGCGGTTATTTCTCCTAATATGGCTGTTGGAGTTAACGTATTCTTCAAGGTAGTTGAGCAACTAGCTGGAATCCTCACAGATTTTGATGTGGAGATCATCGAAGCCCACCACAAACACAAAAAGGATGCTCCATCAGGAACAGCTGTGAAAGCAGCCGACCTCATAGCCGAAGTTTTGAACCGTAAAATAGAAGAAGTCGGAGTCCATGGTAGGGTAGGGATGGTAGGTGAACGCACACCAGAAGAAATAGGAATACATGCTGTACGGGGAGGAGACATAGTAGGTGATCACACTGTTTTGTTTGCTGGTGATGGTGAACGCTTAGAAATTGTGCACAGAGCTAACAGTAGACAAGCTTTTGTTAACGGTGTTATAAAGGCTGTTCGATACGTGGTTAATGCCGAAAAGGGTAAAATTAGCAGTATGAATGAGGTACTGGGATTGTAATTAGCATAAATAATCGTACTAAATCATTGAGTAATGAATAAATAAAAATAAGGACTAAACTGAATTAAGGTGGTTATATGGTAAACGTAGGTATATTAGGAGCAACAGGAATGGTGGGGCAGCGGTTCATACAACTCTTAGAAGATCATCCCAAGTTTGAGATAACAGCCCTCACAGCATCTCAACGTTCAGCAGGGAAAAATTATCAAGATGCAGTAACTTGGCATATGGACACTCCCATACCTGAGGCAGTAGAAGATACAGTGGTGGTTGACACTGATCCTAGTCTAGTTAAAGATGTGGATATAGTGTTTTCAGCATTACCCTCAGAAAATGCAGCAGTTGTTGAGCCTAAATTCGCTGAAGCCGGCATGAAGGTTGCTTCGAATGCCAGTGCTATGCGCATGGAACCTGACGTTCCTTTAGTTATACCTGAAGTGAACCCGGAACACTTGGATCTCATAGAAACCCAGCAGAAAAATAGGGGATGGGAAGGATTCATTGTTACTAATCCCAACTGTTCAACCATTGCCTTGGTACTCACTCTGAAACCATTATACGATCAGTATAACATTAATCGCGTATATGTGTCTACGATGCAAGCTGTTTCAGGCGCTGGTTATAATGGAGTTCCTTCTATGGCTATCTTAGACAACTTGGTGCCTTTTATAGGTGAAGAAGAAGAAAAAATGGAGGAAGAAACCCGATATTTATTGGGAAATTTCGATGGAGATATTGTCGAGCCTGCATCTTTTGGATTAAGTACTTCTTGCCATCGTGTTCCAGTAGTTGACGGTCATACTGAAGCTGTTTTCATGGAAATGGACGAAAATTTTGAACTGGATGATGTTAAAAAATCATTAAAAGATTACAAAGCACTTCCTCAAAAATTAAATCTATACTCTGCACCTAAAAATCCAATTATTGTCCGAGAAGAAGATAACAGACCACAACCACGCATGGATCGGATGATGGAAAGGGGAATGGCAGTCACTGTCGGTAGATTGCGTATAGATGCTAACATCCCAAAAAGTCTCAAATACGTCCTATTAGGTCATAATACGATTCGTGGGGCCGCAGGAGCATCAATTCTCAATGCAGAACTTATTTCGGAGATAATGTAATTTTATTCTCTGTTTTTTTTTCATTTTTTTCCAAGATATGGTTTTTTTTAAACTTATCTTAATATTTAAATATTGTTTTCTAACTTTTTTTCTAGTTTTTTATGTTAAAAATCTTTTTGGGGAAGTTCAGTTTTATTATAGATTATATCCTAACTTTTAAAAGGGAGGGGGGCATAATTAAAAGTAGTAATTAGTTTAAGATTATAATAACATTTATAGTGATAAAATGGCCATTCTTAAGGACACCGAGAGGGAGCAGTTAAGACAACTGGTAAAGGCATGTCTATTGGAAATCAGTAAACTGAAGATTGAACTTAAAAAATGCCAGAAAGAATCTTCAAAAATCATGATTAAAGAACACAGTAAACTTCAAGAGATGAATATTAAGCAAGAAAAGAAACTTCAGATGAAGGAAGATGAAAATAGGAAACTAGTCAAACTTTTAGATGAAAAAGATTCCCAGATAGAAGATCTCAAAAAAATTAAAGAAAGGTTCAAACTGTTAACACAGAAACCTAAAAAAGATTTAACCACTTTTCAGTCCAATATTTATTTACTTCTCCCTGAAAAAGAGGGCCGTTTGGAAAATCTCTATGATTCAATTATAGACCTTGGCTTTAAAGAACTAACTCATCAAAACTTTGAACATGCCCTTAGAAATCTGGAAAGGAAAGGATACTTCAAATCAAGAGAAGAAAATGGTATAGTGTTGTGGAAAAAATTGGAAAAAGATTGAAACTGGTTTTTTTCTCATCCAAGTGTTTGATTATTTTGGTTACTCATTTTTTATCACATTAAAAATGACAATGGTATTTCTTAGTTAATTAAATCAAACAACCATTCATCATAAAGTATTTATATAACCTCTAACCCACTGATCATTTACATAAACAAATTGAGGTGATAATGTGGCACAATTAGGCGGACAAGGCCAACAAGTTTTAATATTACCGGAAGGTACTAACAGATTTTTAGGAAGAGACGCTCAAAGAATGAACATATTAGCAGGAAAAGTCCTTGCAGAGACTGTAAGAACAACTTTAGGTCCTAAAGGAATGGACAAAATGCTCGTTGATGGATTAGGTGACATTGTTGTTACTAACGATGGTGCAACCATCCTCAAAGAAATGGACATCGAGCACCCTGCCGCAAAAATGCTGGTGGAAGTAGCCAAAACCCAAGAAGATGAAGTGGGAGATGGAACCACCACCGCAGTGATCATTGCAGGTGAACTCCTTAAAAAGGCAGAAAACCTTTTAGATCAAGATATACACCCAACCATTGTGGCAATGGGATACCGACAAGCAGCTGAGAAAGCACAAGAAATCCTAAACTCCATAGCCATCGATTCTGATGACAAGGAAACCCTCCAGAAAGTGGCAATGACAGCCATGACTGGAAAAGGAACTGAAAAAGCTCGAGAACCACTAGCTGAACTAGTAGTAGCTTCAGTTAAACAAGTGGAAGAAGACGGGGAAATTGACACCGATCACATCAAAATAGAGAAGAAAGATGGAGCAACCATCGACGACTCACAACTAGTCAACGGAGTCATTATTGACAAAGAACCTGTACACCCTGGAATGCCCAAAAAGATAGAAAATGCTAAAATAGCTCTACTCAACAGCGCCATAGAAGTTAAAGAAACTGAAGTGGATGCTGAAATCCGCATCACTGACCCTGCACAAATGCAAGCCTTCATTGAACAAGAAGAACAGATGATACGAGATATGGTAGACAAGATATCCGATGTGGGAGCCAATGTCTTATTCTGTCAGAAAGGAATTGACGACCTGGCTCAACACTACTTAGCCAAAGCAGGTATCATGGCTGTGCGCAGAATCAAGAAATCTGACATGGAAAAACTAGCAAGAGCAACCGATGCCACTGTAGTTACCAACATTGAAGACTTAACTGCTGATGATCTGGGATTAGCTGGGTCAGTAGCTGGAAAACGAATTTCAGGCGAAGAAATGATATTCGTTGAAGAATGCAAAGACCCTAAATCAGTCACACTTTTAATCAGAGGTTCCACTGAACATGTGGTAGATGAAATCCAACGTGCAATGGAAGATGCAATTGGAGTAGTCGCCGCTACAGTTGAAGATGGTAGAGTTGTTGCTGGCGGAGGGGCTGCTGAAATCTCAATTGCCAAAGGATTAAAAGATTACGCAGACAGCATAAGTGGTCGTGAGCAACTAGCCGTCTCTGCATTTGCAGAAGCACTGGAAGTTGTCCCAAAAACCTTGGCAGAAAACGCAGGACTGGACAGTATTGACGCCCTGGTAGACCTTCGAGCGGCTCATGAAAAATCAGCTTACATGGGACTAGATGTTTTCAAAGGAGAAGTCACCGACATGTACAAAGCTGGAGTCATTGAACCTCACAGGGTCAAAAAACAGGCAATCCAATCTGCTGCAGAAGCTGCAGAAATGATTCTACGTATCGACGACGTCATCGCATCCACAGGGTCAGGAAAAGAACCAGACATGGATGAAATGGCCGGAATGGGTGGAATGCCTGGTGGAATGCCACCAATGATGTAAAGTCAGTAGACTTTACTTTTTTCTATTTTTTTTAAAGATTTTAATCGAATTATTATAACTGCAATGTTTGAATAAATTCTGAAACTACTTTTTATTCCTAATTATTATCCCAGTATGGATATATCCCTCAATTTCTAAGTTTAACACTGCTCATTATTATTTTTAAAAAAATATTTTAGGTATAAAAATATTATCCAAAGAATACAAATTGTATGTTACTGGAAGAGGTTTTAAACATGTTCAGGAAAAAAACTGCATCAAACAATGAGATTGATCTAGATCCCAATTCTGCTTGGGAAATGGTTCAAAATAACCAAGATAACTTAAACTTTGTAATATTGGATGTTAGAACTCCAGAAGAATATGAAAAATCCCATATTGAAGGATCAGTACTAATAAACTACCAATCCCCTGATTTTAGGGATGAAATACAAAAACTGGATAAAAACAAAACATATCTGGTTTACTGTCGCTCTGGAATGAGGGGTGCTGCTTGTATTGATATCATGATGGAAACAGGCTTTAAAAAAATTTATCACATAGTCGGTGGAATAATGGGATGGGAAAACTGTGGGTTGCCAGTTAAATAATTTCCTCCCTTTTTTTTAACAACCTATTATTTGACAATAGATTAAATTAACAACTGTCCACTAAAAAAAAAAAAATGATTTTTTTAAAAAAAATTTATTGCTGAAAATAAAAAAATAGGAGAATCATTATACTCTGATTCTTTACATCTTGTTTTATCGGCCGAAAATGTGTACTGTAGCTGTACCGCCAGTTCCCCCTATATTTTGGGTCATACCGACTTCAATTCCATCAATTTGTCGTTTACCTGCATCTCCTCGGAGTTGCCATACCATCTCGGCTGTTTGAGCAATACCTGTTGCTCCTAATGGATGTCCGCGTGCTTTAAGTCCTCCAGATGGGTTTACTGGTATTTTTCCTCCTATTTCTGTCATTCCGTCTTCAACTGCAGGTCCGGCTTGCCCTTTTTCCACAAATCCCAAGTCTTCAATGGCTAAAAGACCGTTAATACTGAAACAATCATGTACTTCCACTGCTTGAATATCCTTTGGTTCCAGGCCAGCCATGTCATAGGCAGTTCTCGCGGCATGTACTGTGGAATCAATGGTAGTTATGTCTCTACGGTCATGGAGAGCTATTGTTCCTGACGCCTGAGCAGAAGCCTTTACATATATGGGTGTGTCAGTGTATTTACGAGCTTCCTCTGCAGGACAGAGTATAACTGCAGCAGCACCGTCAGTTACTGGGGAACAATCCAGAAGTCTGAGAGGGTCAGCCACTATACTGGAATTTAAGACTTGATCCACAGTGATCTCCATGGGGAACTGAGCTAATGGGTTTAATGCTCCATTTTTATGATTTATCACACTAAACATGGCTAATTGTTCTCTAGTAGTGCCATACTGGTGCATGTGTCGTTTAGCAATCATTGCATAAAGTGAAGGAAATGTAACTCCTTGCTGGGCTTCCCATTCCTGATCAGACGCTGTGGCAATGGCGGGTGTGGGATCTACCACATCAGTCATTTTTTCCACACCTGCAGAGATCACAATATCATGAAAACCAGAGGCAACAGCCATTATCCCACTTCTAAGGGCTAAACCTCCTGATGCACAAGCAGCTTCTACCCTGGTGCATGGCATAGGTGTCAGACCTGAGTGGTCAGCAATGAGTGAGGCAATATGTTCTTGTTTAACAAACAGTCCCGCAGTCATGTTTCCAACGAACATGGCCTCTAATTCAGCTCCTTCTATACCTGCATCAGCAACAGCTTTCAATCCAGCTTCAGTAATCAGATCACGAAACGATATGTCCCATAGTTCACCAAATTTGGTTTGTGAGACTCCGATAATTGCAACATCTCTCAACTTAGATTCCTCCATAATCCTATAATTAACAATCTATGCCATCTTTAACTTACCTTTGAACTTAGCATACACTGCGTAATCAACGTATCTTTTGTTTTTAATAATTTCCTGAACAGTTGGGGCCAAACCCTGTTTTTCTTTTATACCTTCTTTAACTTCAATACTGAAAGCATCACTACCTGCTCCAGAACCATATGAAACAGCAAAAATCCTATCACCAGGTTTTGCAACATCTAAAATAGCTGCCAAACCTAGTGGGGTTGCTCCAGAATAAGTGTTACCAATAGTAGGGGTTAAAAGTCCAGTTTTGTATTGTTCTTCATTGAATCCCAGTTTTCGGGCAGCTCTTATGTAAAATTTACCGTTAGGCTGGTGAAACACTGCATGATCATAATCTGAAGCTTCAGTACCCATTTTTTTAAACATTCCTTCAGCTGCTGAGAGGACATGTTTGAAGTAAGCAGGTTCACCTGTGAATCGTCCTCCATGGCGAGGATAAGGTTTTCCTTCCCTACGGTAGAAATCAGGAGTGTCAGTGGTGAAACTATAAGTACCTTCAAAGTCAGCTAATGTATTTTCAGAACCAATAAGGTATGCGGCACCCCCTGCAGATGCGGTGTATTCTAATGCATCGCCGGGAGCTCCTTGAGCAGTATCTGCACCAATAGCAAGACCATATTCAATATTTCCCGAGTCAACCAAGCCCATACAGATCTGAATGCCAGCTGTCCCAGCCTTGCATGCAAATTCCAAGTCTGCAGCAGTTAAATCAGGACTGGCATCCACAGCTTCAGCAACTATTGTTGCAGTTGGTTTAACAGCATAAGGATGCGATTCAGAACCAACATAAACAGCACCAATCTTTTTAGGGTCTATATTTGCCCTTTTTATTGAATTACGTGCTGCCTCTACAGAAATAGTTGCTGTGTCTTCATCTGGGGCTGGGACTGATTTTTCATTAACTACTAATCCTCTGGAAACTGCCTGGGCATTATCTCCCCAGACTTTTGCAATTTCTTCAACCTTTATCCGGTATGAAGGTATGTAAACTCCATATCCTACAATTCCTGCCATATCAAATCACTACCATCTAAATATTAATTATTGTCTTTTTTTAGTCTTCGTCTTAGAATTACTAATATTAATAAGTCACATACAATTTGTCTAAGGGGAAATATTTCCTATTGTAATATATCTAATCTTTCATTCTGTATATTAAAAAAAATAATTTAATCGGAATTTAATTTATTACATTATAGGCAAAAACCAGTTTATATATTTATGTATGCGTTAGGAGGGAAAAACAGCATCCAAAATTGAAACATACATCCATTTCTAATTTCCTCGATAAAAGCCATAAAATTAATTTAATAATATCTACAGAAAAGTAAAAGCAATTGATGAACTATGGCAAATTTTTAACATATAAAAACATCATCAAACTTCTAAATCATGTTTAAAAAAGATTTTTCAACATAAATATCATTTAAGAGATTATGATTAGTATTGAAGTTTTAATCTCTTGTTTGGTATGCTAGTATTTTTACAGTAGTTCCAACAATATTTCCAAGTCCAGTTTTCTTACATCTTCGAGGGTCTTCATACCGTACTTTTTTAAGAGTAGATTCCAATCCTGGTTGAGAACGAACTCCTGAAAGTTTTCAGGGTTCAATGGTTCTTCAGGAGTTTTCATATCTTCTAACTCGATTATGCAGTTTTTTAATAGTTCTTCAGAGTGGTCTAATTCCATAAGTTTACTTACCATGCTCTCATTATGATTTGAACAGTAATTCACATCTAATCCTTGACAATAAAATTTATTGAATGTGTTATTCTGAGAAATGAAGCGATAAACCATTAATAACTTCTCTTGAATTTCTTCAATCTCTTTTTTGTTTAACTCCATATTTTCACCCATAATTTGTAACCCTGATTAAATATTTTTTTGTTTTCATTAGCAATACCTAAATTATTTATAATTTAAATTTGAGAGAATTAAAACCATTAATTTGANTTGATGGTTTAAAAAATTGGGAAATCATTCGCAATGCCTTTCTCATCTATTANAATTAAAACTGACTAATTACCTTGTCAAGAATTAATATAGTGTTGGTGACTGTAACATTTTTTCTAAAAAAAATTATTTCAGTGTTTTAATTTTTCATCATTCACTAGTTCACTTATTTTGTCCCGCTTTCGGTAGGCCATACCCTGAAACACACAGACCAACTCATGGGACTTGTCATAAACATCAACAGTATAACTGCCAATCCTACCGCCACTGGATAATTCACGGGCTTCAGCAGTTAAAACCCCTTCAGTAACTGCTTTAAGATAAGATATGTTTGCATTTATAGCTACAGTAACGATTCCATGTGAATTAGCGGCCAGTGCAAATGTAAAATCAGCGAGGGTAAAAAGCGCTCCTCCATGGACAGTTCCTATGCTATTAAGGTGAATATCGCTGATTTCCATCTGAGTTGTAGCCTTTCCAGGAGAAACATCCACTACTTTAATGTTNCTAAGGGCAGCGAAACGATCATTTTCAAACATTTTCAGGATTTTCTTCATTTTTAAACCCNTATACTTTGTAAGGGGGCCTACGAACTAATATTCAGTCAAATATATAGTTTAAATTATATTTTTCTAAATTATAAAAATTTTATGATNTAGATTAACTCNAATTGTCATAATGTTTGAAATAACTCCCAAAATAATTCATGGAATCAATCGATTTACTACGCAAGTACAAGTATTAAGAATCAATAGTGAAAGAATTATACTTTAAGTTAGAGAAGGAAAATCTAAGAGTTTACTATTGGATGGGATTATCCTGAATCAAAACACAAAAGCCATGTTACTGCGCGTGGGAATTGACAAATCCAGTGATGGAGTTTTAAGCCCAATATTCTCTGATGGTACCTTTGAATATATCCCATTATCTGAAAAAGATGATCAAACTATTGAAAATAGGACATACTATGACATTATTGGAATTAAAGGTAAGAAACTTTCCATTTATCTCCCTAAAAAGATAGCCACACGTAAAGTACATATGGATCCTGAATTTATAAATTTTACGTATGGGGATGAAGGAAAAAAGGCTACATATTTGAGAAAACTTAATCATAACGATATTTTAGTATTTTACGCCGGATTAAAACCCTATGAAGAAAATGAATATCCTGAAGCACTATATATCATTGGATATTTCACTATCAAAGATATAATTGATTTTAAAAACAATAAAGATGAAATTGATAGTATTAACACTATCCGAACAAAATTTTCCCATAATTCCCATCCCAAACGTTTCAATACCAATGACTTAGTATTTGTTGTGGGAGACCCAGAAAAAAGTAAGCTGCTTGATCGACCAATCCAGATAAGTCAAAAGAAGTTAAATAAGATTGGACGAAATTACCATGCCGTTTCACCAGAAATGGAAGTACTTTTGGGTATTGAAGGTTCTATTCAGCGTAGTATTCCTCCTCGATTCATAAATGACGGGAAAAAACTAAAAAATCTTAAGAAATTACTGTATTTGTAATTATTCACCTATACTCTGCTGAAAACTATATTATAACTTGTTAGAATCTACAATTTTCCTGGCCTGTTTTTTTCAACATACTTCTGATGGTACTCTTCTGCACGCCAGAATTTACCAGCAGGTTTGATCTCTGTCACAATCTCCTTCCCGTAACGACTTGAACTATTAAGATGTTTCTTTTTCTCTAAAGCTAATTTTTTCTGTTGGGAGTTATGATATAATATAATGGACCTGTACTGGGTGCCTATGTCCGGGCCCTGCCGGTTAAGGGTGGTGGGGTTATGTATGTCCCAGAAAATATCCAGAAGGTCCCCATAGGAAATTATTTCAGGATCATAAATTATTTCCACTACTTCGGCATGATTGGTGACCCCTGAACATACATCTTGATAGGAAGGATGGTCGAAATCTCCACCAGCATATCCTACTTGGGTTTCAATAACTCCTTTTAGCTTCATGAAGATATCTTCCACTCCCCAGAAACATCCAGCCCCAAAAGTGGCCTTTTCTAATCCAGTTTTTGACATAGATCCACATCCTTTTTTTTTCGTTTGTATTATCTTTTTTATAACGAGATTATCACAAGCTATTTTTCATTTTCCTAACTATTCATCTTCAATATATGAAGAAATTTGAGTATGGAGGCTAAATGCTGTATTGATACAATGTATGATGTCCATTTTTTCCTATAGTTTTATCAAATAAGAATTATAAACATAGATCAAATGTATTATATTTTGTTAAAAGAATAATTTTTTTGGGGAGTAGGTTCCTGGATGTCAATTTCACCTAAAAAATACACTCTAATGGTTGCAATTTTAACCTCTTTTTTAACACCCTTCGTGGCTACATCCATTAACATAGCCTTACCCTCAATTGGAAAAGAATTTACAGCCAATGCCATAGTATTGGGATGGATACCGACAGTTTATCTATTATCTTTAGCAGTCTGTCTGGTTCCAATTGGGAGGATTGCAGATCTATATGGTAGAAAACGGTTTTTCACATATGGGATTATCTTATTCACCATATCTTCATTACTTGCAACCTTATCTTTTTCAGTTAATGTGTTAATTTTTTTCAGAGCCTTGCAGGGATTAGGTTGTGCAATGATCTTCGGAAACCTCTTTGCTATTATTGTATCCATCTTTCCACCCAGAAACCGAGGCAAAGCATTAGGTATAACTCTCACCGGATCATTCATGGGCATGTTCCTGGGCCCTGTTCTTGGAGGTTTTTTAACTGAATATTTTGGATGGAGAAGCATATTCTTCTTTAACGTGCCACTGGGAGTTTTGGCAACCATTGCGGTAACCCGGATTAAGGGTGAATGGACAGAAGCTAGCGGAGAAAAATTTGATATTTTGGGTGCGGTTATTTATGGATTTTCTCTGATAACATTAATGTATGGTTTGTCAATTCTGCCAGAAATATTAGGTTTATATTTAATTTTCTGTGGAAGTATCTGTCTGGTTATGTTCTACCTCATTGAAAGTCGAATCGAAAGTCCAGTATTGGATGTGAAGATTTTTCATAATTGGAGTTTTACCTTATACAATCTGGCGGCTTTTATCAGTTTTTGTTCTGCAGCACCCATTGTATTCTTACTTAGTTTATACTTGCAATATGTTAAGGGATTGGATCCCCAGTGGGCAGGAATAATAATTGCAGTACAGCCGGTGATTATGACCATATTTTCGCCGCTGGCAGGGAAGTTATCAGACTTAGCCGAACCCCGCAAAGTTGCTGCATTTGGAATGATTCTCAACACCATAGGATGTATATTATTCACTTTTTTAGTAGAAGAAACTAGTTTGATAATCATCATAATTGGGTTATGTCTTCTNGGTCTGGGATTTGCCAATTTTTCTTCTCCCAATACCAATGCCTTGATGGGCACTGTAGAATCACGCCTTTATGGGGTAGCATCCACAACTCTAAGTACCATGAGGGTTTTGGGGCAGATGTCAGGAATGGGAATCGTTCTTATGGTTATGGTCCTGTTTATGGGAAGTTCCATCATAAGTAAGCAGAACTATCCTGAATTTCTCAATAGCACCCGAATATCATTTGTTATTTTTACCATCTTAAGTTTTTTAGGAGCCCTGGCATCGATGGCTGGAGGGAAAAAAGGATAGGTTAAATATCTATTTAATCCACATCCTTCAAAAGAAAATCCCTCAAAAAAAAAAAAGAAAATAGGCAAAACTGTTGGGATGATTCTAAATAATCATCTCATAAAAAAATAAGAATTTTCAGCTAAAAAAAATACATAACCTCTACACATGAAAAACAAGAAAGTAGCCTCAATTCCATAGAGTTGCCCACATTATATGGAGATGTATAGTGTTGATTTTTGCACCAAAGCCTATCACATGGCAGCCTATACCATTGAAACCATGAATGTGGACATTGCATGTGTTGCAGAATAAGGCAGACTGGAAGAACTGTCATAGTGTTGGGAAAGACATTCACAAAAAGATTTAGGAAATATTAGATATCGGAAAACTACTGTACCTTGAAGATCTTAAAGTGAAGTTTCCAATGGGTATTGATTAATTGAAGTCATAAGAAGGATTGAGGCCTAGAGATAAAACGATTATACCATGAACTGGGCATTAAAAATTCAGATGTCCTTGAAGATGAGGGAAAAACCATAATATTAGAAAATAAGGGGTATGGAAGTTAAAAAAATTGGAAATAATTCTCTAAAACATTAAATTTGCAAGAAAATTTATTGGAAGGCAGGAATGCCCACTCTTCGCAGAGGTTGGGTGAGAAAAAAAGATATCATAATACATCTGTACTGAAAAAATTATTTAAAATGTTTTATTAACTAATAAAACATGAAAATCAATCTAACAACTTCAAATCAAATCCGTAGTTTTATTTAGCAAAGATAAAATTTTTGCTAATGTAACAACATCTTCTCTGTTATGTTCTAGTATGGGGATTAATGGTCCAATATTTCCTGTTTCATGGTAACTACGATAAAATTCTGGTACCTTACTGCTAGGAACATCATCGCACCGTTCTATACCAAAAAGATGTTTTTCGAGAGTCTGCAATTGGCAGTTGGGGAGTTGGTTTTTCCATTGTTTCCGTGAAAAATGTAATAAATCCAAATGTTTAGTGTTGATTTTAGTTTTTATCCCATGGTAATGCATTCTGTTTCTAATGAAGGGCACATCAAAGCTACGACCGTTAAATGTAACATAAATATTATTATCATTCTGATGTGCAATAAAACTTTCTAAAACTGCTTTTTCTTCTTTAAGATCTCTTAGTAAATATTGGTTTATTATTAAACCATCATTAGATACTTCAGCAACACCAATAAGTATTAATGGAGCATCTTTAAGTCCAAGAGTCTCTATATCCATGAAAAGCATGTTTTCAATTCCAGATAATGAAGATAAGAGAAGATTAAACCTATGTGATGGTGAGTGCCTTGCTGTTATCCACTCCAAGATGTGGGGAATATTTTCATTTTCAATGCTTTCAATAAATTCGCTCGCTTCTTTTGAGTAAACAGGATGATCCTTTAGATCTTCAATGGATAAGTAGCCTTCTTTTTTAAGTTTTCTTTCCTTACAGGCTCCTATTCCTTTAATCAATTTTAAATCGCCAAGTAAACTCTGGTTAATCTTGTCTTTAGCAGGTTTAATGATTTTGAACTTTTGTTCAGTGGTAAAACGGTAACAAGATCCATAGTTAGTCTCTATTTCTTCTCCATTTTCCAAATCTTCCAACGATTGATTTTGGTAATCCTCTAGAAGTTTTTCTTTCAATTTCTGTGGTGATTGATCATTGCTATAGATCATGAATTCATGGTCTCCAAATTTCTATATGTAATGTCTTCATAAAACTGGTTTCATTATAACATCACAGTTTGGACTACTATTATTTATGTTCTGGATGATATATAGCATTAATATAATAATAATTTGAAACTAATGATGAAGGAGACGGAAAAACTTGAAGATTAAGAAATATGGTATTGTTTTAGTGGTCCTTTTGCTGGCTGTAATGGTGTCTGGGTGTACTTCAGACCAGACTATTCCCACCAAAAATTTTTCAAAAAGTGGAATGTCTTTTATGTATCCTGATACTTGGAATGTTACCAGCCAGGAAAGTGCCAATGCCACTTTGATCCTGATAAAAAATGAGGAAATACTATCCTCTAATGGTGCGAAGGGCTGTGTTGTGTTGATCTTGAAGGTTTCTAATGCAAGTAAAAGTAACATGACTCAGACCAGAGATGAGTTTGCTACTCAAGCCTTATCTGGAAAAAATTTCACTAACACCACCATAAAGATTGCCAGTTCAAATGCCAGCGACATGAGCTATATTGGAAAGGACACTCAAAAAAATGAATCTTATGCTAGGCTTATAGATTTCACTAAGAATGACACGCTTTATATATTGATGTTCGCTACAGTTGGTGGTTCAGATATGGACGCTGCCAAGCAGTACTTTGATGTAATTGTGAAAAGCTTCAAAGTAACCTAAACAATTTGGAATATGTTTATATCCCTTTTTTCAGGGAAATAATTTAGATGTGTATGAGATGGGGGTTTATATTTGATAAAAACTCTTGTTTTATATGAAAGCAAGTATAAAACAACTTGGGAGGCATCCAACATTATTTCCCTTATCATGGGCCCTTCCCGTTGTTATCCTATCTCAAAATTTTCTGATGATCTGAGGAACTTTGATTTTATAGTTATAGGCACACCCATATACAACGGCAAGATACATCCAAAAATGGAGGTTTTCCTGGAAAAAGAACATAAATGGCTGTCTGAAAATAAAATTGCCATTTTTTGCACATGTTTCAAAGGATCTGAGGGATTACGTGTTCTCAGAGAAGTTGAAGATAGATTAGGGGAAAATGTTCTGGAATTAGGTGTGTTCGGCGGACGACTAGAAATGGATCGTTTGACTGATAGGGATTATCATGCTTTTGTAGAATATCTTTCCAAAGAAGGCCTACCCCCTCAGGGAATGGATTTATTTAACAGAGAAGAGATAGTTGACTGGGCTTTACGACTAAAAAATATGAAAGACGGCCTATTTGGTAGGCTCCCTCTTTCACAACTCAGAAAAGAAGTTGAAAACTTCCTAAAAAATCATCACACTTGTACCTTGGCTACTGGTTCATTTGGGAGGATAAGGGCCACACCAGTTGAATACATATATAATCAGGGACAGATTTACATCCTAAGTGAGGGCGGAGAAAAGTTCGCCAATTTACTTTTCAGTTCAAAGATTTCAATGGCAGTTTACGAAGATTANACTGACATAAATAATCTGTTAGGNATTCAAATNACAGGACAAGCTGATATTGTTGAAGAAATGACTGAATATAAACATGTGATTAAACTAAAGGGTATGGATATGAAGTTTGTCAGATCTTTGCCTACCGATCTCCATGTGATTCGAGTGGACATGGAAAAAGTGGAATTTCTTAATTCTGACTTTAAAAAGCAGGGATACTCAACACGACAAGTTTTGAAATTTTAATCTCTAATAATATCAAATATTTAAACCTATGAAAATTTATGTAAAACTGATTAAATTTTTGTATTAAGAGAACAGAACATCAATGAAATCTGAATATTTTAAAAAATTTTCGATACTAAATTTAATTTATCATACGATACATTCTAAAAAGGGTGAATAATGTGCGATGTCCAAAATGTGGTGTGGAATATCCTGAAGATTCAGACCGATGTATAAATTGTGGTAACCCAATTAATGAAAACTCTCAAAAGATTCCACAAAAAAATGAAGTGGATTTAAATGAAATAACGAAGTCTTACTTTTTAATTAAACTCCTAGGAGTAACTGGCATAATATTCTTCCTCCCATTAGCCATAGCTTCCGGAGTTTATTTAGTAACCAGAAAAGAAAAAGATGCTAAATATTGGGGATTTGCATTCCTAATAATTGGAGGAATATTATGGGGTGTTGGGGTAATAATGATTTACACCATGGGATATGATAAATTCATGGCAACTTATAATATAACTCACTATTCAAGCAATTTAACAAATTTTGGTCTAAAATAAATTTTGATGATATGTTTCAGTTTTAAGACATATTACTGCTATAAAAACGAGTTGGAGATATTATAAATGGAAAAAATAATACTAGGTCTTCCTAAGGGAAGTTTAAACAATGTTAACAGGGGTAACACTTATCAATTATTGGTAGATGCAGGTTACGAGGTTTTAGGATACGAACCAGGGAAAGAAGATAATGAAATTACTATTTTAAATGACCCGGAGATAAAAGGATTCCTCACACGACCACAAAGCGCTCCAGTAGAATTGAATAGGCGAATACTGGATCTGGCAATAATAGGAGAAGATTGGGTGAGAGAAGAGTCAGTGAATCTTGAAGGAGAAAACATAAAGAAGATTGGTGACTTGAATTACGGAAAAACCAGACTTATCGTGGCAGTGCCAAATGATGACCATTATGAATCGTTGAGCCAATTTTTCAGGGATAACAAAAATAGGGAAAACCCTATATTGTGTTTTACTGAGTATCCCAACCTCACAAGACAATTTTTCATGGAAAATGAGGGGTATCGGGAAGTTTTTGGTGAAAAAAAACCACTAGTTCAGATCAGGGGCTTGTGGGATGGGGACAATGAAAAAGTCCAAGTTATAAATTCTGATGGTGCTACAGAGGTGTATATTGCCAAAGGAGCAGATCTTGTAGTGGACAACACCCAAACTGGCAGCAGCCTTAAAAAAGCTGGTTTAAAAATTCTGGAAACTATTATGGAATCCAGTGCAGGCCTATATGCCGGTCCCAGTTGCACGCCGGAAAAAGCAGAAAAAGCAAAAATAATATTCGAACAACTATTTGGAGTCATTAAAGCCCGCAAATACTTTGATGTGAAATTTAACATAGCCAATCACCGGATGGATGAAGTAAAAGACTTCCTACTTTCAAATGAATACTGCTCTGATGAACCAACAACAGTAGAAGGTAACAGTTTTTCCCAAATTAACGTTTTAATTCCAAAAACTATGTTCCCAGAAATGTTAAAAGGAATAAAAAGCTTCGGAGCATCAGCTATTGTAAGGGAAGATGTTAAACAGTATGTTCAATAAACAAAACCCACCTTTACACTTTTAAAACAATGGTGGGGGGTGAAACATTGCAAACAACTCAATTTATGATCACACCGGCTTCAGGCAAAAGACTAATTGCCAAGGCATTAATCAATTATGCTCCAGTTCAGAGTGCTCTTGAATCTGGAACACTGGTGATCATAGCAGGAACCACCAATGGCTACTTGGCAGAGGAAATATTATCCAGCATAGGCCAACTGGAAGATTTTTCCAGGGAGAAATTTTTCAGGGGCATTGTACTGCCACCATCCCAACCCAGAACTGAAAATGGCCGTCTATTTGATGAGAGTGGATTTCCAGGAGATGTGGTTATAGTAGATGGCAAATGGAAAAAAGGACTCACCATATTCGATGTTGCAGATGATCTTGTAGAAGGAGATATCATTTTCAAAGGAGCCAATGCACTTGATGTTCATAAAAAGAAAGCTGCTATTTATATAGGTCATCCGCAAGGTGGAACCATATTAGCATCTTTAAGGGCTGTAATTGGTCGTCGAGTTCGTTTAATCATTCCAGTTGGTTTGGAAAAAAGAGTTAGCACTGATCTTGATGAGATAGCAATGAAACTCAACTCACCTGGAGCCCATGGACCCCGTCTTATGCCTGTGGTAGGTGAAGTTTTCACAGAGATCGAAGCCATCTTTTGTTTGACTGGTGCAAAGGCGGAGATGGTGGCTGCTGGGGGAGTAGCAGGGGCAGAAGGTTCGGTATGGCTTGCAGTTAGTGGAGTAAAACAAGAAGTCGCAGTTGCACAAAAATTAATAAAATCTTTATCAAGGGAGCCCTTATTCTCATTACCAGAAAATGAATAAAGTAACATACAGTGCATTTTTTTAAAAAGAAATTCTATTAATTTCCGGTAAGACAGCATCTATTCTGGAAATATTTTTAACCTCCAATCTCCTTAATTATAGCTTGATGCATCCTACGGATGAACTCTATCCTCTCTTCATACTTTAAAACATCAAGATATCCCTGTGAAACCAAGTTAAAGGCGAACGGTGATGGTATTCTAGTGTCAATACGTTTGATCTCCATTTTACCATTCTCAATAAGCTTTAAAACTTTTTTTGCATTTTTAACATCCATAAAATCTTCCATAACCTCTCTTCTGGCTTCTTTGAGGATTGAAAAATTAGGATCCAACTCCTTAACAAATTTAAGCAATATTTTACCCTTTACTTGTTGACGGCCCACTGACTTTTCCTGGCCTTTATAACGCCTTAATATCATAAGAGAACGACCTGCACAGTGGCGAAAACGACCAGCCAGTGTTTCTGTCCGATCAATGGCTTCTTGAAGATATTTCTCAAGATTTGCTGTTGTTAACTCCTGAAAAGCTTCTAAACCTCCAATTTTGCCCTCACTGGATAGGTAAAACCCATTATCAGAAATGGAAATCATCACATCATGACGATATCTCCTTGCTATAACATAAGCCAAAGCACGACTCAGAGCATCATTAACCCGCCTTCCAAATAACGTATGGAATACAACGAATTTACGACCACCAAATCCAGTGTAATACTCAACCAGGAGGGTTCTCAGATTAGGGACTATTGCATACAGATATTGTTCTCTAAAATACTGGTAAATTGAGTGTGCAGCGTTATAATCTAGGTAAAGATAATCGTGTATAAAATCTATTATTTCCTTTTTATTCCTTCCTTTTTTAAATTCCCACTCTAAAATTCCCCGAAACTTCTGGATCTCCATGGCTAAATCAAAGGATAAGGGCAGTTGTTCTGAAAACCATGAAGGAATAGTTGGAGGCCCTGAAGCAGGGCTGACATTAACACTCATCCCCCTAGCATAATTGAAACGGTAAATACGACCACCAAGCACAAAACTGTCACCTTTTCGGAGTTTTTCCATAAAATCCTCTTCAATACGGCCTACAACCTCCCCACCACATTTCACCACCGCAGCACTACGGTCAGGAATAGTTCCAATGTTGGTTGAATATAACATACGGGCCAGTTTTCCCCGTCTACCCATGCGGTTTTCATCCCAATCCACCCATATCTTGGCATAAACATAACGCTCCTCTAGTCGGCTGTATTCACCAGCTAGATAACTCAAAACACTGTGATAATCCTCTTTTTTAAGTTCACGATAAGGATAACTCCTCCTAATAAGTTCCAATGCGTCATCTAGATCCCATCGTTGGTCAATGGCCATCCCATAAATTTGTTGTGATAAAACATCCAGACAATTCTCAGGGATATGAATCTCATCAATTTTACCTTCCATGGCGTTTTTAAGGATGAGTGCACATTCCACCAAATCATCACGGTCCACCACCATCATCCGACCTTTAGATTTTTCATGTAGTTGATGTCCACTTCTACCAATCCTTTGCAAAGCTCTGGAAACAGATTTAGGACTTGATACCAATATTACAAGGTCGATGTAACCTATGTCAATTCCTAATTCCAGACTGGTAGATGAAACAACAACCTTCAATTTGCCTTGTTTTAGTTTGTTTTCAGCTTCTAATCGCAACTCCCGAGAGAGACTGGAATGATGGGCCATAATGTTCTGATCATGATAGCTATCTGGGTACCTTTTTTTGAGATTGAAAACCACACTTTCTGTGCCACTACGGGTGTTCGTGAAAATAAGGGTTGTCTTGTGTTCTTGGATGAGTTCATGAAGCATTTTATACATAGCATTGTTAGTTTCATCAGGATCAGTGGCTATAATATCCTTAACTGGACAAATAACTTCCATATCCAGTTGTTTAAGATAGTTTACATCTACTATCAGACAATCACGTGGCTGACCATAATAATATCCTACCAGGAATTCCGCCATTCTCTCAAGAGGGTGGACTGTGGCACTGAGTCCAATTCGTACAAATCCTCCGGTTAAATGTTCCAATCTCTCCAGACTAAGACTGAGGTGAACACCACGCTTGTTTTCGGCCAGGGAATGAATTTCATCCACAATTACATAACGAACCTTAGATAATTTCTCCCTGAATTTGGGAGCGCAAAGAAGAATAGAAAGAGATTCGGGGGTTGTTATTAGGATGTGTGGTGGTGTTCTAAGCATCTTTGACCTTTCGTATTGGCTAGTGTCACCTGTACGAACAGCTTTACGGATATTAAGTTTGCGTCCTGATATATTTTCAATTTCTGATAATGGTTCTTCTAAATTCTTTTCAATATCATTATCCAGAGCCTTAAGAGGAGATATATAAAGACAGTAAACCCGATCCTCCAAGGTATCTTGTTCAGCCAAGCGGGTTAATTCACTGATTATGGATAGAAAAGCAGTAAGTGTTTTTCCAGAACCCGTTGGTGAGGATACCAGTACATTTTTTCCCTGGTGGATGTCCACAATTGATTGGCGTTGTGCCTCAGAAAATGTTTCAAACTTTCCCTGAAACCATTCTCTGGCCCAGGGATGAAGTATATTGTAAATCTCATTATCCGAGTATTTTTTTTCCTGTCGCGTTATCATATTATCCTAAAAATCTATGAAATGAGAGTCATAAGGATAAGACTCTTTTTGAACCTTTAATAGATGGCTTATTTTTCCAAAATAAAAAATTTCAAAGTTTTCAACACCATAAATTTCCATATCATGCCAATTGGTTTTGTTTAAAAAGGGGGAGAGGGATTTCTCGTTGAGAACATCAGAACCTTCGGTTATGAAATTAAAAGAGGGCATAACAATTATATTTTTACTTCGGAATTCTCCAGCNAGNAAACATTTAATCTTCTCTATCCTCTCACCACTTCTAATTCCAACTGAAGGATGTTCATGGCCTATGATNAGTGTTTCTTCTTGTATTTTATCCCAGTCAGATGGAATTTTATCACCATGCATCACCAAGAAATTATCAATAGAATACGATGGATATACATCAAGTCCTGTTTTTTTGGCAATAATTGGAGTTAATGGGTCGTGGTTGCCTTTGATTAGAATGATCTTTTCAAAATTTCCCTTCAAATAATCAATGAATTGTATTGTTTCTCTCCATTCTTGGCGGTTAATCTTTCCAAATTCATGTTTCAAATCTCCGTTGATAATAATGTTGGAACAATCACTTCTGGAATGTATATCCCCCATTCTCTTGATGATCTTTGAATACTGGAATTTTGGTATCATTATCCCCTGATAATTTAGGGCTTCCTCATATCCCAAGTGAAGATCGGTAATAATCAGGTGATCTTCAACTTCCAGGGCTAGATCTAATATTTTGGCACCATAAATATTATCATAATCCATGAAAATCCTCTAAATTTTAGAAAAAATATAATAAATCCTTTATAGATTATTCGGATTAAAGTATAAATTTTTTTCCAATAGTTTTAATGCATCAACCCATTTGTAGTAAATTAACATAAAATATAGATTAGGTGTTGTTCATTCAATGTGAAAAAAAATTATAGAGTTGGAGTTTTAAAAAACAAAAAATATGACTCCAATTATTTTTCGCTGAAAGTTTGAGTAACAGGGAGGTTCCGCAGCCATCCCAAGTCACTCTGATACAGCATTCGGATGTCTTTAATTCCCAAGCGTATCATGGCTAATCTTTCAATACCCAGTCCAAATGCAGCAACTGGTGTTTTGACACCTAATGGTTCTAAAACTTCAGGACGGAACATTCCAGATCCGCCTAACTCTATCCAGCTTTCCTTTTCTGGCAAGTAAACCTCACATTCTGTTGAAAGGTAAGTGTATGGGAAATAAGCTGGCCGGAAACGGACTTCAAAGCCTAATTGGTGATAGAACTCTTTTAAGATCCCTAAAAGGTTTTTGAAGTTAATGTCTTCTGCAGCCACAATGCCTTCCACTTGATGAAACTCGGGAAGATGCTTGTAAGTGATAGTTTCCCTGCGGAAAACCCGTCCCACTGAGAACATTTTTAATGGAGGTTTGTTTTCAGCTAAAAACCGGGCGGATACACATGTAGTGTGTGTTCTGAGCACTGCCTGCTTGGCAACATCTCTATCCCACTGATATCCCCATCCTTCACTCCCGGTATGACCACCATCTTCATGGGCCTGACCAACCTTTTCCACCAGATTATCCATGGGTAAATGGGTAGTTTCAGGTGATTTAACATAGAAAGTATCCTGCATCTCCCTGGCGGCATGGTCCTGGGGTTGGAAAAGGCAGTCGAAGTTCCAAAAAGCTGATTCTAGTATAGTGCCTCTGGACTCAGTAAAACCTAAATTCAGGAATATGCGACGTATTTCTTGGATGGTCCTCTGCAATGGGTGCATTTTACCCGGGAAAACCAGGGGGTGTTCAGCATTTATATCATAACCCCTGTAATGGAGGTTTTTCCAGTCTCCACTTTTTAATTGTTCATGAGTTAGCTGTGTGGCTTCTTTTTTGATTTCAAAACCATAATCAAGGATTTCTTGACCTTTAGATGTTATTTTAAGGGTGTAATTCGAATTTTTATTTAAATTAATCAGGCCTTTTCTTTTTTTAAGGAGTTGGAATCCTTCTTTAAGTGATGAGGATAAGCCATTTATGGTTAAGATTTTCCCAGAATTCAAAATAGTATCCAAGAGAATTTCATCTATTCCAGGCTTTTCTAAGGCATGTTCACCTTTGCTGGTTATGGTCACATTACCTTTATCCAAAGCAGCCCAACCTTTTTTAAGGAGCCATCCTATGGCAATTTTAACTTCTGAAGGTTCAATCCCTGATTTAATTGCAAGATCCTTCATATGTATTGTGTGATTTTCATGGAGTGCTTCTAAGATTTTGCGCTCAGGCAAACCTTTCTGAGCATAATCAGTACCGGAAGGTCCTAAACTCAGGAATTCATCAACATTTTTTTCTACATTAATAATTCCTTTAGATTCCAAAGCCCCGGCAGCGCTCATAACTTGTTTTATATTTAAATCTTGTGATTGGGCCACATCTTCAGGTAAGGTTTCTCCCCCTGCCTCTCCAATGGCCTTTAACACCTTCTTCTCGTAAAGATGCATTTGATTGATGATCTTATCTATCATTTTAAACCTCAAAATTACTTATTATTGGATACAGTTTATTATAATAATAAAAATATCATTTATCAGTTAAACTAAGTTTGGAACTTTAAATCTTATACTCTTTATAATTATTTAGATAATTAATCATTATAGATGATGCTGTGAAATCAGCAGTTGTTCCTGGATTCAAATCATTTTCTATTAATCTTTGGTCAAATTGCTCCAGTAGCTTTTTACCGTTCTCAGTTAAAATTCCTCCTTCTTCCAGTACGGACTTCGCTTGGAGGGATACTTCTTTAGCTTTTTTTTCACCATATTTACGGCTTATGAGAGTGTCTGGAACCTTGGAGAGAATTGTGAGGAAGGTCTGTACTGTGGCGATGTTTATACCATGTTTTGTTTTAATTTTGTTAAATAATGGAAAACCAAGATCAAAGGTCACTGGCATTTGATGAGTCAGTTCATAGGAAAGACAATCCCATTCTGATGACATTTCCAAGACATGGAACATATTTATGTTTTCATCAAGGAGTTTCTGGGTGGAACTATCACTACCAACATCTAACTCTTCTTGTTCACCCATCCCCCCTGCATCAGCGATGTTAATTGACTGATAAAGATGCACTGCATCTTTAGGAGTGGTTAATCTTAATATTTGGTCTATTTTACTCCTTAAATCGTTAATATTATTGGTCATACCTGCTGCAGCGCAAATTGGGGTTAATAACATTATTATCCCTAAATTGGTGTTATTAGCAACCCATCGGTCTGTTTCAGTCACTGCTTCCAAGATTAAATTTCCAAGACCAATCTTTCCCCATTTTTCAGGGGTTTTTCTAAGATCAAAACCTTTCGATGCGGTTTTTGCCATAATATTCCCTATAGCTATTCCGCTAAGGAGAAAATCCTCAAAANCCATGTCAGAGAAGTCTTGAGTTCTGTGGACATTTCCAGGTTTGGGATGACCACTGACTTCCAAAACAGATGCTATTTGGGCGCATTTGCCCACAAAAACAGGGTCCAATAATTTCACCTCAAATTTTTATCATTCTCTCAAATTAATAGAATTGATTTTTTCCAATGATAGTAAGTTTCTTTCNCCTAACATTCTTCTTTAATATTCCCCTCTAAAAACTCAGGGGTGAAATGAGAGATGATAAGATCGGCTCCTGCTCTTTTAATTGATAATAAGGATTCATATATGGAATCTTCAGTGAGGTATCCTGCATCAATTCCTGCTTTAAGCATGGAATATTCTCCACTAACTTGATAAGCAGCAGTGGGAACTTGAAAAGCTTCTTTAACCCGNTGTATAACATCCAAGTAAGCCATAGCTGGTTTTACCATCACTATGTCCGCACCTTCCTCCAGATCAAGTTCAGTTTCCATGAGTGCTTCTTCAATATTGGAAGGGCTCATTTGATAAGTTTTACGGTCACCGAATGATGGTTCTGAACATACAGCATCCCTAAATGGAGCATAGAAGGCTGATGCATATTTTGCAGAATAGGACATTATTAAAGTGTCCTGAAATCCTCCATTATCCAGCATTTCCCGAATTTCTCCAACCCGACCATCCATCATATCCGAGGGCGCTACAATATCTGATCCTGCTTCAGCATGGCTTAAAGCTGTTTTAACAAGTAATTGAAGGGTTTCATCATTAACAATTTGATTCCCTTCCACAATTCCGCAGTGTCCATGGCTAGTGTATTGGCAAAGACAAACATCTGTGATTACCACCAGATCTGTTTCTGCTTTAAGACGTCTCACAGTCTGTTGAACAATCCCGTCATCTGCGTAGGCCGCAGTTCCCATTTCATCCTTTTCTTCTGGCATTCCAAAGAGTAAAACAGATTGAAGTCCAATTTTTTCCAGCCTTTTNGCTTCATCAACAGCATCCTCCAAACTGTAACGGTACTGGCCAGGCATGGTATCAATAGGCTCCCCTGCACCTTCTTCAAGTTCTTCTTTGATGAATAGGGGGTAGATAAAATCTTCAGAGTTTAGTACTGTTTCGCGGAGAATNTTNCTTATCTGGCTGGTTTTTCTTAGTCTNCGCATGCGACGAGTTGGGAATTGCATTTGATCACCATCTATATCCATACTCTACATATATTATTTAATTCAATGATGGGCATTTAAACATTACATTTAATCTATTTCTTCATAGATATATTATTTCATTGAGTATATCGTCTGAATTCTTTCATATCTTTAAAATATCATCATAAGGCTTTTTACGGTAATATCTTTTTGCATGTTCCACTAACAACGCATGGTATTCTTGATAGATAGGTACAGATAAAGGTAGATTATTTTCAAAGAGTTTTTTCAACTCCATGTAACTAATTTTCTCATCCACCAAGCTCAGATTGCTGAAAATTCTTCTGGTGTAGGTATCAACAACAAATTCGGGTTTTTTGTAAGCATAAAGGAGGATTGAGTCAGCAGTTTCGTTACCTACTCCTTTAACCTTTAAAATTTCGTTTCTACTTGGAGTTGTTCCTTCCAGGGATGAGAAGAACTTGGTGATCCCACGTATGTAAGTTGATTTTTGATTTAAAAACCCTGCTGGGCGAACTGCTTTTTTCAGTACTTCATCATCTAATGAAAGAATTTTCTCAGGATTAAAATTTGTAATCTTTTTTAAATTCAAAAGGGCCTTTTCTGCTGACGTCCAAGCAGTGTTTTGGGTTAGAATTGACCCTAAAATAATTTCATATTTCTGTTTCTCAGTTTCAGGAAGTTCATAATTAAGGGGATGGTAACCATGGGTAGCACCACTTTTATTCAAATTTTCTGATTCGAGGTCTATTAATGGCCACCAACCTTGAGGACCGTAAAGATTGTAAAGTTTTTCATAGATTTTTAATATGGATTCATTCATGCAGTTGATCTCCTGAAATTAAAAAAACTTTGAAATAGATATATCCGACATTATTAATAAGTACAAAATAAATTGTTAAATTGTGTGGAATTATGAGAATTAAATGTGATAGATGCATTTTACGTGGATGGGAAATCTCTGATATTGATAGTTTAGTGGAAAATGCCAACAATTATCGTATTGCTGTTAATATGAGAGATCTTTTCCCACACCCCTACACAATTGAGGATGCAAAAACATGGATTGAGATAACCAATAATAATGAAACGAAATGTAATTTTGCAATAACCGTCAATGATCAAGCAATCGGCGCCATAGGACTAGCTTTAGGGGAGGATATAGAAAGAATATCTGCAGAAGTGGGATACTGGCTAGGAGAAAAATATTGGGGCACTGGAATCACATCTTCAGCTTTAAAGGGAATTGTGAATTACGGATTCAATGATTTAGGGCTAAAAAGGATATTTGCCAAACCTTTCGAACATAACATGGCCTCAAGAAGGGTTCTTGAAAAAAATGGATTCTATCTCGAGGGTATCTTAAAAAGAAGTGCTTTCAAAGAAGGAAAAATATATAACCAAGCATTATATGCTGTTACTCAATGAACATTCTACTATGGTGAATTAAATGGCATGTAAAGTGTGTAAAAACGATGAACATGAATTGGAACAATTGTTATCACCTTATATAACACTTTATTCCCGATGACCCTAAACTGAAGAAAAACCCCACTTTAAAAATCACTGGAATGAAATTCTCTCTGATCCAAATCTTTCATACTTAATTGTTCGGTGGATGGAAAGATAAACTCATCATACACCTTAGCTATTATTAAAAATCTAATACAGATCAGCCAGACCCTACGGTTTATTTAACTGATAATACAATGAATTAATACCATAGTTCTATTTATTATAGCTACCAATATTAATAATCAGAGTTTAATGGATGTGGATTCAATGGCAGGCAACACTACCGGGAATTTGTTCAGGGTCACCACCTATGGGTCCAGCCACGGCACTGCACTGGGTGCGGTAGTGGATGGTTGTCCAGCAGGACTGAAACTGTCACGTGAGGATATACAATCAGAATTAGACCATCGTCGACCAGGCACCAGTAAAATAACTACTAGTCGAGGCGAAACTGATCAAGTAGAAATTTTATCTGGAATTTTCCAGGGGAAAACAGATGGAACACCCATTTCTGCAGTGGTGTATAATAAGGATGCTGATTCATCTGCCTACGAACCCTTCCGAGATAAACCTCGCCCAGGACATGGTGATTTCACATGGACTTCCAAATATGGTAGATATGATTACCGTGGAGGGGGCAGAGGGAGTGGTAGGGCCACAATTGGTCATGTTATAGGTGGGGCTGTTGCCAAAAAACTCCTTANTCATCTAAAAATCAGAGTAATTTCCCATGTAACCCAAATAGGAGATTTGAAGGCCAAAAACGTANCTTACAATCTTATTGAAGAATATTCTAAAAAGAATCCAGTGCGGTGTGCCGACCAGAAAGCAGCCAAACTTATGGAAGAAAAAATCCTGGATGCCCGAGAAAAAGGAGATTCTGTTGGTGGTGTTGTGGAAACCATTGCCTTCAATGTTCCAGCCGGAATTGGAGAACCTGTTTTCGATAAACTTGATGCGGATCTAGCCAGGGCATTGATGGGTATAGGTGCAGTTAAGGGTGTGGAAATTGGTTTCGGATTCAAATTAGCNGAAACCACCGCTAGTGCCACCAATGATGAGTACTATTGTGAAAGTGACCAAATAAAGACTACCACTAATACCAGTGGGGGCATAATCGGGGGAATATCTAATGGGATGCCTATTGTAACTAGAATCGCAGTTAAACCCACCCCCTCCATAAGCATGGTTCAAAAAACTGTTGATCTTAAGACCATGAAAGAAACTGAAATAAAGATCAATGGCCGACATGACCCTTGCATTTGTCCACGGGTCACTGCCGTAGCAGAAGCAGCTGTGGCAATGGTGCTGGCCGACCACTTGTTAAGATCAGGATTTATCAATCCCTGCANTATTTAGATGACAGAATAAAATGTAAAAAACCTTTTTTTTTATAGGAAACTTATATTTTTTCCCTCATTAATCCAATTCTTAAACTATTTATCATCCTTTTTAATAGGTGTTTTTGTACAGGAAACCATTTGCCGCAATTTCTGGCACCTTCGAGTTTTGCAAGATTCTTTCTCTTTGTGCCATGAATAGTGTTTGCAGTTTTCATAGGGGCAATGATAGTGTTCATGGCACATTACCATGCCCTCATTAAACATTACTTTCATAATAATTCACCTCAAAATAAATGGAATTAGATTTATAACTATGATTAAAAGAAGGGAATTAAGCCTCGGGGGGGATTTGAACCCCCGACCACGAGATTACGAGTCACGCGCTCTACCAGACTGAGCCACCGAGGCAACAAATATTCATTTTTTTTATTATTCAGCTTATTTATTTTTGTTTTGTGGATAATTTAAAATTCATCCAGAGTCTGTTGTTTTTGTCTGAACTTGTCTAGATTTATAACCATACCATCCTGGGCTGCCAGTGTTTTTATACCAGTATTTTTAGTTATTCTCATGGCTTCTTCTACAGGATGGTCTGTGATGAGTTTCATTCCTAGATGGGTCATAATTGCAAGTTTAGGGGAAGTTTCCTCCAAAAGTTTTTGAAATTCATCGGCACATAAGTGTCCTCTGATTTTTTCATTTCCCGGTCTGATAACACTGGCAATTAGCACATCAGCGTTCTGATGATGGTTATGCAGGTCCTTAAAATAGGCTGTGTCAGATGTGTAAGATAAGATGAATCCATCCCATTCCAAGCGGAAGCCGATATTTTTAGGGTCCCCATGAATAGTAGGTGTGGCGGTGATCTTAAGATCATCAAATCTAAATGTTTCACCAGCTTCCATTACTTTCACTTTCGATTTACTCAAGTGATATTCTGAGATACAGGGCCCCCATTTCTGGTATCCGTTAATAACACTCTCACTACCAATTACCATGCCCTTATTCCTGGTCATCCCCCTAGTCATTGCTTCAATTAAGACCTCAGCATCGCTATAATGGTCGGTGTGAGAGTGTGATACCAGGATTCCATGGAGTTTAAGGGGGTTAACACCGAACTGGTAACTTCTTACCAGAGCCCCAGGCCCAGGATCCAAGTGCAGGTTTTTACCATCAATACCGTCGATTCTAAATCCGCCGGTCATCCTGCGCTGAGTTATAGTGGCGAAAGCGTCCGCCACCACTTCCTAAAAAGGTTAGGTTCATATTTTCACCATGATTTGTATAATATTAAACTATTGTATCTTAATTAGTTAAACTCTAGTTTAAACACTTTGGTATTGATTACTCTGATTTACAAAGTATGATATCACAGCTTAAGGGGGATTTATTCTTTTTTATACATAGATTTTCATCTTCAATCACCACTAGATCTCCGACACTTAATGGTGATGGTTTTTCCATTTTCATGTAAATGGTATCTCCGGCCTTAGCAAGGACATCCCAGTTCATATTCAATGCTTCAACTCCATCAGTAAGAATTACTTCAACTTTATCTGCTTCCACATTTTTTACTCTTCCTACTTCGCCCTGATTTATGATTCGGTTTGACATTTGAATATCCTTGCGTTGTTCCAGCATTTCCTTTCTGAGTGTTTCTCTCCATTTCGCCAGTTTTTTAACATCATGGATCAGGGTGGTTCTAAGTAATTCCATGGCCTGCTTATGATCCATTTGAGGATGGATCATGAATATGTCATATTCTCTGCTTACAGATGGGGTGGTTTGGGCCAATTTTTCAATGACTTTTTTGAATATATCTTTGACTTCTTCAAGGTTGATTTTGGATTTCCAATGCCTTTTAAGCTCTTTACTAGCTAATTCTTTGGTAATTTTGTTTCCAAAAATCACTATAGAGCTTTTTCCACTTTTCACATTTTTGATCTGGGATCCAGAAAGTTCAACTTGGTGATAGCCATTGGTGGTTGCGTATATTCTTTTTCTCTTAGTTTCGTGAGTGGCTCGAACTTTAACCTCACCCACTAGTACTTTTCCCAGATCACGCACTTTTACTCCATCATCAGTAATTTTAAGATTTATTCCAAGTTCATCTGCCCTTTTTATGAGTTTTTCGTCAGTTTTAATCTTTCCCGAGTATAACTCTTCTTCAAGAATTTCTCGCTGATCTTTATTGCCTAAAAAACCTATGCTTCGCTTGTCGCCAACCATCACACAGCCTTTACTCCCAATATAAGTCATAATAAGGCTCATTCAATCACCATCCGAACTTTTTTTAGATTTATAATTTTTTTCATCAAATTGAATTCATCTATAATTTTACAATGAATATTGATCAATGTAGATTAAAATTCTTATGCTTACAGATAACATTTTTTTCTAGGAATTGGGGAAGTGATTTTTACGTGCAATAACTGGCTAATTCTGTCTTGATGGTTGTTTAAATGATGATGAATATGGGGAAAAATTATTTTTTTCCTAAAAAAAATCATGGGGGATAATGAAAGTTGCCAATAGAAAAATAACTTGTTTGTGTAATTAGTTTGTATTGTTGGAAATAGATTTTTCTTTTTTTAGATTGGTATTTTTATGTTGATTGAGTAAAAATGAAAAAAATGATAAAAATGTAAAGTAAATTTTAAAAATGATTTTATTTGGATAATTAGTGGTCTATTCTTTTTCCATGAATGGTACACTAAATTTGAAAATACAATTTTCTCTTCCATCGGCGATGGTGGCTCTTTTAGTTACTTTACCTTCCATCCCAGTCCAATCAAAGGATTGTTGTATTATGGCTTGGCAGTTTAAGCAGAAAACTGGTTTTTTCTTCGCATCTTCTAGCCAGGGGCAGTTAAGAAATTTAAAAAAATATTCTTTGCCTTTAGCGTCGATTTTTGTTTGTATACCAAATTCGGTGAATAGTTGGGCAATCCAATCAAGGTAAGCATTATAAATTCCTTTCAAATCATCTATGCCTTTTTCTTCCACAGTATCTCCAAGTTCTTGTTCAAAACGGGGTCTCATGTCTTCTTCAAGCCGTGATGCGAAGAGTTTTAGTAGGGTATTTCTNAGTTCAACATCGGACTGATCTGCAGAGGTGGGCATGTTCATGATAAAATCATAAAAATCGGCTAATATTTTTTTCTTGAGGTTTTCACTCTTTTTCTGGTCTTCAGCGTGTTTATATAAAGCCATTTCNAGATTAGCATTCAATTCACTCTTTTTNAATGGTTTGATGATATAGCCGTAGGGTTCGGTCATTCGGGCTCTTTCCAGGACTTCTTCATCTGAGTAGGCAGTTAAGTAGATAACTGGGATATCTAACTGATTTCGTATTTTTGCTGCAGCTTCTATACCGTCCATTTTCCCTTTTAGGACAATGTCCATCAAAATCAGGTCTGGTTCTTCTCGTAATGCTGTTTGAACAGCGTCTTCTCCAGTGAATACAATGTCTACTACTGCATAATCTAGTTCTTCCAATTTCTGTTTAATGCCCATGGCAACTATTGCTTCATCTTCAACCACAAGTATACGAGATTTTGCCATTAGATCCGCTCCTTATATTTAAGTTCATCAAACTCAATCAAGAACTCTTTATTCTCCTCATTCATTGTCATTTCTCCATTTAACTGCATAACCAAGCTTTTAATAAGCTTTATTCCCAATGTATTGGTATTTCCTATTTTAAAGTCCTTGGGAAATGGTTTTCCGTCATCTTTAATTCTCATTATATATTTGTCTTTATTTTTTTCTGACAGTTCAAGATCTATATTTCCTTCACCATGGGGAAATGCATGTTTTAGAATGTTAGAGATCATTTCATTAATGATGAGACCACAAGGGATTGCAGTTTCCATGCCCATTATGATATTATTTATTTTTATATTAATTTTGATCTTTTCAGGGTCCACACCAAAAGAGTGGAATAGATCATCTATGAGGTTTTTCACATAGTTTTGGAAGTTGATGTTGGTTAAATCTTCCGATTGGTACAAGTTTTCATGTATCAAGGATATGGAGGTTATTCTATTCTGACTTTCCCTGTAAAGATTTTTCATGTGATTATCATCTATTTCAGATGATTGAAGGCTTAATAGGGTGGATACTATTTGCAAATTATTCTTCACACGATGATGGACTTCACGTAGTAGAAGTTCTTTCTCTTGGAGTGATCTCATTATCCTGTCTTCAGCCAGTTTACGTTCTGTTATGTCACGACCCACTCCAACAAATGCTTTTAGATTTCCATCATCATCTAACAGGGCTTTGTTTGCCCATGAGATCCAGCGCCATCCATTCATGGTTAAGAGGCGGTGTTCCAAGAAAGATACATATGGAGGATTATTTAGTTTATCCAGGGCTCGGAGAGTTTTTTTCTGATCATCTTGATGTACTAATGGTAAAAAGTTACTCCCCACAATCATTTCCTCAGTACGCCCCAGCACTTCACAGAATGAAGGACTTGCAAAGAGAATATCGCCTTCTGGATCGAATTTAACAACCATGTCGGTCTGGTTTTCCACCATAAGCCTGTACTTTTCTTCACTCTCCAGCAGAGCTTCTTCAGCCTTCTTTTTTTCCAATTGTTCTTTTAATTCTTTAAGGGCTCTTTGAACAGCGTATCCCAATTTAGAGAGATTATGTTTAAGCACATAATCGGTTGCACCTTTTTTGAGCATTTCTACTGCAAATTCTTCNCCGATCTTTCCACTGACAAAGATGAAAGGAGTGTGTGGAGATTTTTCCTGGGCAATATGAAGTGCGGTTACTCCATCAAACTGAGGTAGGGAGTGGTCTGCAAGTATTATGTGCGGTTGCCATTCTTGTACTTCTCTAATGTAATCTTCTTTTCTTTCAACAAGATGGCTCTCAAATTCGAAACCTTCTTTTTTTAACTCTCTTATAATGAGTTCCGCATCTAAGGGGACGTCTTCTAATATTAAGACTCTAATAATTTCTTCCATAACATCACTAAGGGGGATTATTTATTAACATCCAGTAGAATCCTAGTGTAGAAACTGCTTCTATGAAATCATCAAATTCCACTGGTTTACTGACGTAACTATTAACCCCTAATTTGTAACTTTCAACAATGTCTCGATCTTCTTTTGAGGATGTTAAAACCACTACTGGTATTTTGTTGGTTCGTTCATCTGCTTTTATTTTTTGCAGCACTTCTAACCCATCTACTTTTGGCATCCTTAAATCAAGTAATATTAGTTTTGGAATATTTTCAAAATTCCTCTCGGCAAACTGTCCAGTTGCAAATATAAAGTCAAGTGCTTCTGCCCCATCTTTTACCCAGACAACTTGGTTTGCCAGATTTCTTCTTTTAAGAGCTCTCATGGTCAGTTCTGCGTCAGTGGGGTTATCTTCCACCAATAGAATTTCAGCTTCTTCAACATCCATTTATACACCTTCTAATCTTATTTAAATCTTAGATTTTATTATGCGTTTTAAAAGTATTGGTTAGGCAAATGTCATTTCTTTTTGGGTTTGTCTTTAGGTAGGGTGAAATAGATGGTTGCACCTTGATCAACGGCTCCTTCACCCCAAACATTTCCTTCATGTCGTCGAATAACTCTTTGCACGATTGAAAGTCCGACACCAGTTCCTTCAAATTCTTCAGGACTGTGTAATCTCTGGAAGAGGCCGAAAAGTTTATTAATATATTTCATGTCAAACCCAGCTCCATTATCTTTGACAAAATATACAATTTCTTTTCCCTCTTTTTTACTTCCTATCTCAATAATAGCCGGGGTCTTGTTTTTTGTAAACTTAATAGCATTACCAATAAGGTTTTGGAATACTTGGCCCAGCATTGCCCGGTCACCATAAGCATTAGGAATATCTGTAATAATAAATTCAATATCTCTATCAGCTACATCAGCACTGAATTCATCAAAAACGCTTTTTGCCAAGGCTGCCATGTCTATTTCGTTTAAAACCATTTCTTGACGGCTTGCTCTGGATAAAAGGAGAATATCATCAATTAAGTGTCCCATTTTAGCAGTATTTTCCCTTACAATATTAAGAAGTCGCATTCCTTCTTCATCCAGCGTATCCTCATAATCCTCAATTAGTATTCGTGAAAAACCATCAATTGCTCTTAAAGGAACTCTTAAATCATGAGAAACAGAGTATGCAAATGCTTCCAGCTCCTGGTTTGCGTCTTCTAGCTTTTTACTTTGTTTTTCAAGTTTTCTGTTTAAATAATTAAGTTTCCGAATTTTTTCAATTCTCTCGGCAATAATTGCTACTAAAATAATTACAACAATTAGCATTAATAAACGAAGGAGATCATCACTGATAGGTAGTTTTGAAGCGTTAAACGTCGGTGCTATTTCAGATAAAGTAATCAGAATTGGGCTAATTACCATATTTTTACCTCCTTAAAAAAACTATTGATTCATGTTCCCCATATCTACATTTAACCATATTTTTACTTACAATACAAATAATTCCACCACAAATCCATTAATCCAGATTAGCAAACTCATGAATATGGGTTTAATAGGACATGCTTATAGAATCTTTTGTACTGTTAAATCTTTTATTAGAATTTATATGGTGTAATATATTAATAAACATGTTATATTAATTTGGGAGTAATTACAAGAAAACAGCGACAAGATAAAAATTTAAAAAAAAATTAGATAAACTTCATTACGAATATTTTTAGGAGAAAAAAAATCCAGATTTATGTTAATAAATTTTTCTTACTTCTCATTTTGTTCATTTTCCACGATTTTCTGTTGTTGATTTACTTAACTCTTTTTCATGACTTATTTTTGGATTTATGGATTTAGAAGCTTTATTTAAGACTTCTTTTAAAAATTCCCCAGTATATGATCCGCTAGTGGCAATTTCTTCTGGCGTACCTTGGGCAACTACCATCCCCCCACCGTCTCCACCTTCAGGTCCCAAATCAATGATATAATCAGCGGTTTTAATCACATCTAGGTTGTGTTCAATCACCAAGACAGTGTTTCCTCCATCACGTAGCCGTTCCAAAACTTGTAAGAGTTTCTTAATGTCTGCAAAATGCAATCCAGTTGTGGGTTCATCTAATATATACAGTGTGTGGCCAGTGCTTTGACGGCTCAATTCTTTGGCTAATTTAACCCTTTGAGCTTCTCCTCCAGATAAAGTTGTGGCAGGTTGTCCTAGCTTAATGTAACTCAAACCCACATCGTCCAAAGTCTTTAATTTCTTTTTTATACGTGGAATACTATCAAAAAATTCCAATGCTTCTTCAACAGTCATATCTAGAACTTCAGAGATGTTTTTCCCCTTATAACGAATTTCAAGGGTTTCCCTATTATATCTTTTACCTTTACAGACTTCACAAGGCACATAAACATCAGCTAAAAAGTGCATTTCAATCTTAATTATACCGTCACCAGAACAAGCTTCACATCTTCCTCCTTTAACATTAAAACTGAACCTTCCTGGTTTGTAACCTCTCTTCTTAGAAGTGGGTGTCTGGGCAAATATTTCCCGAATATATGTAAACACCCCTGTATAAGTAGCCGGGTTTGAACGTGGAGTACGACCTATAGGGGATTGATCTATGATGATGATTTTATCCACATTTTCTACACCTGTAATCGCATCATGTTTGCCTGGATTTAAGTGTTTATTGTTTAAAATACCATAAAGTCCCCGGTAGAGAACATCATTAATTAAAGTACTCTTACCTGATCCAGAAACTCCTGTAATGCAAGTAAAAACTCCCATTGGGAATTTTACATCAATATTTTTCAAGTTATGTTCCCTGGCACCCTTCACAGTTAAATAGTTCCCATTGGGGGGCATGCGATTTACAGGGAGTGGTATACTCTCTTGCCGGGAAAGGTAATGACCAGTTATAGAATCAGGGTTTTCCATTATTTCTTGGGGAGTTCCAGTTGCTGTTATCCAGCCGCCATGTTCACCAGCTCCGGGTCCGATATCTACTACATAATCTGCGCTGAGTATAGTATCTTCGTCGTGTTCCACTACAATAAGAGTGTTTCCGATATCCCTTAATTTTTTAAGAGTTTCGATGAGTTGATGGTTGTCGCGCTGATGAAGGCCTATGCTTGGTTCGTCCAAAATGTAGAGAACTCCCACCAATCTAGAACCAATTTGTGTTGCTAAGCGTATTCGCTGAGCTTCTCCACCCGAAAGACTTCCCGAAGATCTATCTAAGGTAATGTAATCCAAACCCACATCTTTCAGGAATTTCAAACGTTCCTTTATTTCTTTTAAAACTTCATGACCAATGTACTGGTCTCTTTGGGATAATTTCAGAGATTCAAAGAATTCATAAGAATGTTTTATAGGCATTTCTACTACTTCTGGAATATTTTTATCACCAACAGTCACGCTACGACTTTCAGGCTTTAAACGGGTCCCATCACACGCTGGACATTTCCTATCGCTCATGAAATGACCCATATAACTACGCATATAATTGGATTTGGTTTCCATGTATATTCTCTCCATACGCCGCACAACGCCCTCAAAATAACGATTCACCCGGTGTAAACGGTTTTTCCGTTGGAAAACAAATTCAATCTTATCTGGAGATCCATACAAAATAATTTCCTGATATTTTTGGGGAAGATCATGGAAGGGAGTGTCCATGCTGAAGCCATAATGGTCAGCTACTGCCCTTAACATCTGCCCATAATAATTATCCCTGTGTTTAGATTTACTCCACGGCAATATTGCTCCTTCATTTAAGGAGAGCTCATGGTCTGGTACCACCAAATCTGCGTCAATTTCGAGTTTACTTCCTAATCCATTACATTCTGGACAAGCTCCATGGGGACTGTTGAATGAAAACATTCTGGGGCTGATTTCCTCAAAATTTATTCCACAATCTGCACAAGCAAAATGTTCACTGTAAATTTTCTCTTTTCCATTTTCTGAGGATCCTTGAACTACTATTAGAAGCCCTTCCCCCAATTCCAGTGCAGTTTCCACAGAATCTGCCAGTCTACTTTCAAAGTCACGGTCGTAACGGATTACCAAGCGGTCTACCACAACTTCAATACTGTGTTTGAAGTTCTTTTCCAATTGCAAGTCTGAGTCCAGATTATGGATTTCTCCATCAACCCTTACCCTTACAAAACCTTTCCGTCGCAGTTCTTGGAAAACCTTTTTATGCTCACCCTTCCTGTCCCGGATCAGGGGTGCGAGGATTTGTATTTTACTACCTTCCTTTTCTTGGAGTATGCTGTCCACAATTTGGCTAGCTGTCTGCTGACTTATGGCTTTACCGCACTGATGGCAATGTGGAGTGCCAATGCGTGCATAGAGAAGTCTTAAATAATCATAAATCTCGGTTACAGTACCAACAGTTGAACGAGGATTCATTCGAGTTGTTTTTTGGTCAATGGATATAGCGGGGGATAATCCTTCAATATAATCTACTTCTGGTTTCTTCATCTGCCCCAAAAATTGTCTAGCATAAGCTGAGAGTGATTCCACGTAACGTCTCTGTCCTTCAGCATAAATAGTGTCAAAAGCCAGGGAAGACTTTCCAGATCCACTAATTCCAGTAATAACTACCAACTTGTCTCGAGGGATATTTAAGTCTATATTTTTTAAATTATGCTCCCTGGCACCTTTTATAAGAATATTTTCTTTCTTATTCATGAATACGAAACTCCTCTAATCTGAAACTCCTTCCAACATCAATATTTTGTCACGAATACTGGCTGCTTCTTCAAAATCCAGTCTGGCAGCTGCTTTTTTCATTTCCTCTTTCAAATCTTTAATTAAAAGACGTAATTCGTCTTTAGGCATTTTATCCACATCATCACGCATAATAACGTCTTTTTGAGACGTTTTCTCTTTCAAAGTCCGCTCAGTACTTCTCGGAATGATTCCATGGTCTTTATTATATTGTAACTGCATCTTACGTCTTTTATTTGTAATTTGTACTGCATTACGGACAGAATCAGTCATTTCATCTGCATATATCATTACTTGGCCTTCAACATTCCGTGAAGCTCTACCAATGGTCTGTATTAATGAGGATTCAGAGCGAAGAAATCCTTCCTTATCTGCGTCCAAAATACCAACTAACCCTACTTCTGGGAGATCCAATCCTTCTCTGAGGAGGTTAACGCCCACCAAACAGTTGAATTCTCCTCTACGCAAGTCGTCGATTATATCTATTCGTTCCAGGGTGCTAATCTCTGAGTGTAGGTAACGAACTTTTACACCAGCACGTGCATAATAGTCAGTTAAGTCTTCGGCCATGCGTTTGGTTAATGTAGTTACCAACACTCGCTGACCATCATTTACCTTTTTCCTGATTTGTCCAAGAAGATGGTCAACTTGGCCACGAACTGGATTTAACATCACTTCCGGGTCCACCAAACCTGTGGGGCGGATAATTTGCTCTGCTACTTGTTGGCTAAGATTAAGTTCGTATTGGGCAGGGGTTGCTGATACATAAATCACCTGATTCTGCAAACTTTCAAATTCTTCAAAATTTAGGGGTCTGTTTTCACGAGCTGAAGGTAATCTGAAACCGTAATTAACTAATACATCCTTACGTGCCCGATCTCCAGCATACATTCCTCTTATTTGGGGTACGGTAACATGTGATTCATCAATTATAGTAAGATAATCATCAGGGAAGTAACGCAGTAGACTGTAAGGTGTTTCATCCCATTTACGACCAGAAATATGCATACTATAATTTTCAATTCCCTGGCAGTAACCCATTTCCCTCAACATCTCCAAATCAAATCTAGTGCGTTGTTCCAGTCTTTGAGCTTCAACAAGCTTATTTTCTGCCTCTAAAACTCTTAATCTGTCTTCTAATTCATCTTCAATTGCACTTAAGGCTTTTTCCATTTTGTCAGGCGTAGTTACAAAGTGTTTTGCAGGGAATACCACAACTTTATCTAGATCACGGGTGGCTTGACCTCTTACATGATCTATGAATGATAGTTTGTCCACTTCATCTCCAAAAAGCTCTACTCGGATAGGGGTTTTCCCCTGAGCAGGGAATATCTCAACTACATCTCCACGCACTCTGAACTTTCCACGTGTAAAATCAATATCATTACGTTCATATTGCATTTCAACCAGTTTTGAGAGTATTTCCTCCCGGTCGATTTGTTGTCCCACTTCAAGTAAGAGTACCAGGTTTCCGTAGTCTTCTGGAGCACCAATACCATAAATACAAGACACACTGGCCACTACAATAACATCTTCCCTGCTGAGGAGTGATTGAGTTGTGCTATGGCGCATCATATCGATTTCTTCATTAATAGACGATTCTTTATCAATGTAAGTATCTGTCTGGGGAACATAAGCCTCTGGCTGATAATAATCATAATAACTGACAAAGTATTCAACAGCATTATTAGGAAAAAGCTCTCGAAACTCCTCATAGAGTTGTGCTGCCAGTGTTTTATTGTGAGAAATTACTAGAGTGGGTTTCTGCACTTGTTTAATAACATTGGCCATTGTAAAAGTTTTCCCAGAACCAGTAACTCCTAAAAGGGTCTGGTGTTTCATCCCACTACAAACACCTTCAGACAAAGATTTAATGGCTTTAGGCTGGTCTCCCAAAGGTTTATAAGTCGACAAAAGTTCAAATTTTCTCATTGATCAGTCCTCTCTTGAAAAAACAAAATATTAATAAAGATCATTAATAAATCTAAAAACAGATTATAAATTTTCTTGACAAAATTACAATTAAATTCTATTCATTATATATTATATATAATTCACTGATCCATGAACTGTTCGTATACTACTCTTCCAATATATTTAATTAAATAATCCTTATTGGAATATTAACCATAATTTTTATTAATTGAATATCATATGCAATTTTTCATAGATTCAGGAGGATTAAAAATGTCGAATTCCATTAAACGAATAGGCAAATCATTGATACGAGCTGGAATGCTTGAAACTACACCATTATGTGTATATTTTCATGATGAAATCCCTCAAGATGCAGTACCTATGGTTTCAGTTGATAAATGTGCTGCTAAAGCGATACTTACCGCTGCTATGGATGAAAACACACCTACGCTTTATATGGGTCCGGATTGTCTCAAAGGCTTTTGTTTGGGAGGTATTACTTGGTTGGGATTTTCAAAGAAACTATCACCCTACATCAAATACTTTGTATCCACTGGGCACGAAGATTTTGCAAATGGAGATGCTGAATATTTAAAAGCCAGCCCTGAATTATTTGAGAAATTCACTGAATCAATTGGTTCAATTAATTTACCAAGGAAGAATCTAATTGTGGAACCTTGTGATAAATTCAGTGAAGACGAACAGCTAGAAAATTATGACTATGGTGATATAAGTTATCCCATTATTCGGTCATTCCTCTGTTTTGGTAATGCACANCAAATCCGNAACCTTTGTAGTTTGATTCATTTCAGAACAACAAACCCATTTGAATCAATCATATGTCCATTTGGCCCTGCTTGTGCAACAATGATCACTTATCCTGCACATTTAGCTGAAAAAACACCAAATAATGCTGCTTTCATAGGGCCTACTGATCCTACTGGAAACCATTGGTTCCCAACAGATTTCATGGCACTGGGAATTCCCTTAAATATAGCTATAGATATGTGTAATGATTTGGATGATTCTTTTGCAGTCAAACGGCCCGAAGTTGCATACCCCAAAAATAGGGATGATGTTCGACAGTATAAACGAAAATAATAATTAGATTTTCTTACTAAAATGGAATAAGAACAGTAACAAGATTTTTCAAAAGATCATTATATGAGGATCAATTTTGTCAACCACTATTAACAACCCTGATGATTTACCAGAAAAACCAGGCGTATATCTTCTGAAGAATGTTCATGATGATATTCTATATGTGGGCAAAGCCAAATCCCTTAAAAAAAGGGTTAAAAGTTACTTCAAAGCCCAACTGGATGATCCAAAAACCAGGATTTTGATGCGCCATTTCCATCATTTAGAGTACATGGTCACTGACACTGAAAAAGAAGCCCTTATTTTGGAATCTAACCTCATAAAAAAACATTTACCCCGTTACAATATACGTCTTAAAGATGATAAACGATTTCCCTATATCCAAATTACTTCTGAAGATTATCCGAAGCTTTTAATAACCCGCAATCTCCAACATGAAGGTTCTTTTTTTTATGGTCCTTTTACGGATGTTACATCTGTTAGGAGTATTTTGAAACTTTTAAAACCAGTATTCCGCCTCAGAGATTGTAAACGGATGGATGGGCCCTGTCTTAATTATCAGATTGACCTTTGCCCAGCACCTTGCTCTGGTAACATAAATAAAGAGGATTACCAGAAAAATGTGGATAAAGTGAAGTTGTTCTTGGAAGGTCGTCATAATGAAGTTTTAGAGCTTCTGAGAAAAGAGATGGAACAAGCTGCTCAGAATCATGATTATGAAAAGGCTGCTGTCATCAGGGATCAACTGTTCTCCCTTGATGAAGTTATGGAAAAACAGAAGATGGAATTCAACAGAAGCCTAGATCAGGATGTGATATCCTATGCAGTTAATGATGATGTAGTTGTTGTGGTTGTTTTTAGAGTTAGATCAGGTAAAATCATGGGGAAAGAGGATTTTCTTATGGAAGGTGCTCAGGATAACTATCCGCAGGAGATAATTGGGGCTTTTATAAAACAGTACTACTCTGGACCTAGACCAGTGCCTGCTGAGATTCTTCTACCTATCAAGATCCAAGACGAGAAACTGATCACTCAATGGCTTTCTGAGAAAATGAACGTGGAAAATCCTGACAAACATCCTAAAAATTATGCAATATCTTTAAAAGTACCAGAAGAAGGTTTAGAATATCGTTTAGTTGAAATGGTTACTAAAAACGCGAAAATTATAACAAATCATTACCAACAAGCCAGGGTAGCGTTACTTGATCTTAAAAAATATCTTAATATCCCCAGAATCCCCCGCCGTATTGAGGCTTTTGACGTTTCTAACTTAGGGGGAAAAATGGCAGTAGCCTCCATGGTGGTTTTCGAAGATGGAAAACCTAAAAAAAGCCATTATCGTAAGTTTAAACTAAAAACTCCAGGTCCTGACGACTATGCCATGATGCGTGAAGTTCTCACCAGAAGATATGAGAAAATTGCCATTTCTGGTGGAAAAATACCTGATTTAATTATAGTTGATGGAGGTCGTGGTCAGCTTAACATAGCAAAAGAAGTTTTGAATTCATTAGATATAAAAACTGGTGTTATTGGTTTAGCTGAGGAGTTTGAACACATATTCATACCTGAAGTTTCTATCCCTATCATTTTGCCCACTGATTCTACAGCGTTACATTTGCTTCAGAGTGTAAGGGATGAAGCCCATAGATTTGCAGTAACATATCATCGAAAACTCCGACAAAAAGACCTGGAAAGATCCCTTCTGGATGAAATACCCGGTGTTGGCCCTAAACGTAAAATGAATCTTTTAAGACATTTTGGTGATTTAAATACTATAAAAAATGCCAGTACAGAACAAATTGCAGAGGTTAATGGTATAAACAAAAATTTAGCCCTTAAAATATATGATTTTTTTCACCAAGAGGATGAATGATAAGAGTTTTCTAAAAAATTGGTGTTTTACCATTATTAATAAGAAATATTATAAGTCTAATGGGGGAATATTATTATATAGCAATCATAATATTATAGGGGAGTGGCATGTCTCAAATTAAAATATTGATTGTAGAAGATGAAAGCATTGTGGCCATGGATATAAAGCACCGAGCTGAAGTTTTGGGTTATCACGTTACTGCAATCATTCCTTCAGGAGAGGAAGCCTTGGAGAATGTCGCCCAAAACAAGCCTGATTTGGTGCTTATGGACATAGTTCTAAAGGGAGAAATGGATGGAATTGAGGCAGCTCAAAAGATAAGGGATAGTTATGATATTCCCGTTGTATATTTAACTGCTTATTCTGATGAAAGAACTCTGAAAAGAGCAAAAATTACACAACCATTTGGTTATATAATAAAACCTTTTGATGATAGAGAATTACATAGCGCAGTTGAAGTAGCGTTATACAAACACCAAATGGAGAGCAAACTTAAAGAAAGCGAAAAATGGCTCTCAACAACCTTAGAAAGTATCGGAGATGCCGTTATAGCCACTGATAAACAGGGAAAAATCAAATTCATGAATCCAGTGGCTTGTGAGATAACTGGCTGGAATCATGATGACGCCATTGGCCGCCCTTTAAGCGAAATATTCAGAGTAATAAATGAGGATAATAGTTCTATTGTGGATGATCCTGTTGTTAAAGTGGTTGAAAATGATGCTATTATTGGATTACCATCACAAGTCTGCTTAATAAATAAAAAAGGACATCATATTCCTATTGATGATAGCAGTGCACCTATAAAGGATGAAAATGGAAACATTATAGGTGTGGCTCTGGTGTTCCGGGATGTAACCCAGCGCAGGAAGGAAGCCAAGGAAAGAGAAGCATTACTTAAAGACAAAGCTCGAGGAGAACTTTCTGGTTTCATTCTCAGTACTTTGCCAATATTTGCTTCTAACATTCCACCACAAGTTAGAAATAATATTGTCCAAAGTTTTGGGGATAGGTTTGAAAAACACATGAAACCCCTATTTTTGGAGGAAATGGAAAAATGTCAGATTAATCAAGGTGTGAACTTGGAAGATGAGTCACAATCATCCAAAGAAGTCATTTTTCAGTGTTATCTCTCCTGGATTAGTGAATTCATGTCTAATTTAGGTATTGTTACCAAGGCGGACATTAATTTCGAGAATGGTAAAAATAATCTTTATTTGGGCAACTGCCCCTGGATGAGTGAAACCAGTGCCAGCCCAATATTTTGCTTAATATGCCGAGCTATAGTCATACGCAGTTTCACTTGGACTTCATTAAAAGGAAATGTAGAACAAAACAAATGCATACTAGATGGTAATAAAGATTGTTCATTTGATTTCAAACTATTTTAGGCATCCAAAAAGGATTTATTAATATTTTTACTATAATTGACTTTGATGGATACAAATCAACAATTATTCCTTTATTTCAAATTTGCAAAAAAGAACCTTAACACGCCTAAAAAAATAATTATAACCCGTGAGATTATTAATTTGGAGAAAGTAGCAGAACATGTTAATTAAAAAATTATCCTAATTCACTTTTTCAAGGGGGTTTAGTATTTGGAACGAATAAAAACAGGGTTAAAAGGTATTGATCAGTTCACAGGCGGACTTCCGAGAGGTAAAACAGTCCTTATCACTGGAAACGCTGGTTCTGGGAAAACAATATTTGGTTTACAATTCGCACTTTCTTGCTGTCGACAGAATATTAAAACTGTTTACATCACAACTGAAGAGGATTCAAAGGACCTTTATACTCAAGGGTCCACCTTTGGATGGGATATTAAATCATTCACAGACAGTGGACTTTTACGTTTTATTGAACTTGCTGGTGTTAGAGCTAAAGTGACTGAGGCGGAGATCAGCATAGATGCAGAAGCAATGAAGGGAAATTTCTCAAGTTTCATCAAGAATCTACCTGAAGACACAGAAGCAGTAGTTATTGACAATATAGGTAGTTATACAGCTAAACTCAACCCCTATGAATTTCGGGATCGTTTTGATCTTCTGGTTTACGAATTAAAACAAAGAAACATCACTTCTCTGGTTATACTAGACAGTGCTACATCTAAAGAATTCAATGAAATCGCGCTATTTTCTGTTTATGGAGCAATTAAACTTATGAAAAGAGAAAATCCATACACCGGTCGAAGGGAGAGGGTGATGGATTTTGTGAAAATGAGAAGCACCAAGACACCTACTCAATTCCTGACTTATGAAATTAATGATAATGGCATCGAAATTATATCCAGCTTGGAAAGTAAGGATTAAAGAAAAATTATAGGATTAATAATGGAGAAATTTAAAAAAAGGTTCTATTAGTTCAATAATGGAAATTTGCATTGAATTTTATTCATAGTGTTCATTAGGGATTATAGTAATTGTTAACACTGTGAAACATGGCTGGGTGGAATTGGTGGATTTGTAACGACTTCTGTAGTATTGTTGGGCAATGGATCATCAGGAGTTGGGTTACTATAGGTTTGTTTTTCTTGGGGGGCTGTTTGCGGACTGTCTGTATCTTGTGATTTTAAAATATCACTTAGTGCAATGGCCCCGATAATTAACAAGCCAACTATCATCAACACTATTATTTTATCCATTTAAAACCCTCGGAATTGACTTTCTATTTATTAGATAAGGTTATATAAATTTCTATTGTCATCCTTTGCATCAAAGTGAAGAATATTTAAGTCCTAATGAATTTTATTCGACCCAATGAATTTTTATGTTATTTTCTGCAATCCCTTTAACTAAGAACTAAATAGGTTAAATCTTTTTTAAAACCGCCAGGATGAGTTTTGCAGCGTTTTCTACATCATTAATGTTTACCACACTAACTGGTGTGTGTATATATCTGGATGGTGGTGATATAACGCCTGTGGGGATACCTTCTCTGGTGAGGTGGATGGCGGTGGCATCAGTGGTGCCTCCTTCACTCACTTCTAACTGATATGGTATCTCTTCTTCTCGGGCTACATCGATTAAAAGTTCTTTTACTTTGGGGTGGGTGATAATTCCTCTTCCGCTGGCATCAGTGAGTATGATGCAAGGGCCTTTACCTGCCTTTGCTGGTGCTTCTTCTTCTTTTATTCCAGGATGGTCTCCAGATATGGTTACGTCTAGGGCCAATGCCATATCTGGATTGATACGGTAGGCAGAAGTTCTTGCACCCTTAAGACCCACTTCTTCCTGAACTGTGCCCACACCATAAATGTTGGCATTGCTTTTGGCTCTTTTCATTACTTCCAAGAGAATGGCACATCCCACTCTGTTGTCCATGGCATTTCCCATTACCAGATCATTTTTCAGTTCTGTAAATTCCTGTTTAATGGTGATGGGATCACCCACATTGACCATTTGCTCCGCATCTTCCTTACTACAAGCACCGATGTCAATGAACATATTTTCATATTCTACTGGTTTTTTCTTTTCAGACGCTTTCATCCTGTGAGGAGGTTTGCTCCCTATTACACCAATGACTTTTTCTTTCTGGCTGTGGATGTAAACTTCCTGATTTAGTAACATCTGGTCGTTGATCCCACCCAGTTTAGAGAACTTTATGAATCCATTTTTATCAATATATCTTACCATAAGCCCAATTTCGTCCATGTGGGCAGCTAACATCACTTTTTTCCCATTGGGGGTTCCCTTTTTTAAGGCGATAAGGTTACCCATTTCATCAATTTCTAAATCATCCACATGTTCCTTTAATTCGTCCATCATTATGTTTCGAACTTCATCTTCGAATCCAGATACACCAGAAGCGTTAGATAGTTTTTCTAGTAACTTTTTCATATTAAAACCTCAAATTTATAGAATAAAAATTAAAATTTTATTAATATTTTTTTCATTTAATCAAAGTGATGGAAATACTAAATCATATATTTCTATAAATTTTTTCCAAAGCAATTTGGATTAAAATGATTTAATGAGAATAATAATTCCAATTATAACCAACAAGATAGGGCCTGCTTGTTCCTGGAGGAAAGTGATGGGTATTACTCCCATATTAACACCATACCAGACCAGACCAACTATAATAAAGAATAAGCTGAAGTAAAGGCCCCACATATTTATGTTTCTTTTTTTCTCGGGTTTGGAACTTTTTGGTTTGCTTATTGTTACATCTTCATCCATGGACATCGCCTACGATAACATTTGATAAAATACTGTTAGAATGCTCATATGCTTAGTTATATCCCTTGATATGATTTTTATTCATTTTTTAAGTAGTGATTTGTAATTGTTTTGATCCCGTGTTTGTTTGTGTATGATTTAACTTATAGATACTGTTATACCACTATATCCTTGTGAACTAAGGGATCTTTGCACACTTTTTAAGATCGTATTTTTTTCACTGGGATTCACTTCACGCGAAAGATGTATAGTAACCTTTTTGGTTCCATCCATTTGGATACCATTGACTTTAACTGGTAAAGTTCCGGGATTGCTAATCCCCATTTCAGTTGTGCCGTTTTCAGCTCCAAATCTAACTGCAGTTGCAATACTATTTTTCACGCTTTGCTCATTAACAAAAACGCCAACCCCAAGCACAATAAATAGGATTATAGCTACAAAAAGGATTACTTCTACTGATAATTGTCCTTTTTCATCCATGGGAATCAATTCCTTTTGTATATGCTTTATTTTATAACAACTAAAGTTTACATCTTTTGTAAACTTCGTACTTAAATATATCTTCGCATCTAATAAATAATATAGTATATTATCATAATATTCTTCATCTTTATTAAAGTATATATCATGATTTGAGTATTATTAATTCAAAAAGTTATATAGTTAAAAAAACAAATTAATCTATAGTATACACAATTTATAGAATACTATATTAACANAGTAATAATTAGTTTATATTATATGTAATTTCATAATGAATATTGAATGCAGATAAAGGAGAGGGGTTTTCCTGAAATTATTTAAAAAAGATTCAAGAGGTTTAGCATTTTCGCTTGACTTATTACTGGCTCTAATTCCAATAACCATCATTTTGGGTTTAGTTGCTGCTAATATGGGCAATATTATGTTTGATACGCAGGATGTCGTTTACCGAAGTTCAATGGAACGTTCTGCTCAGGATACCAGCAATGCTCTTTTAAAAACATCAGGTACTCCTTATGATTGGGAGACCCGGGGTGCTTCTCAAGTAAAATCTGTGGGCTTGGCTAAGTACGATAGTAGTAATAAATTACCTCTTGAGTACGTTTTATCAACGGACAAGGTTGGGGCCATCACACCTGCAAATGTTCAAAGTATGTTAGGTAATCAGTACAGTTTTCAATTATTAATTACTACGTTGAAAACTGGCAAAACTATACGAGACCTTAACAGCGTAGGTAACACTAAAACTAGAGAGGATGCTCCTGATGTGGTAGCGGTCGAACGGATAGTTTCAATATCTGAATTTGATATTGTTGCAGAATTAAAAAATATAAGACTTACAAAGTCCCCAATAACTCTTACCGAGTATTTTCCAACTAATAGGGCTTATCTTGATGCATTTGATTATTATGTTTATGTTGATAATTCCGACAAAGTCAGTTCAGGATGGGTTGAGATTAATGGAGTCACTGGCAACCAAAGGGTTGTTCCAACTAGTGAATTTCCGTCATCTCCACCATTGATACGTTATATTGATCCTGTGATTCAACAATTAAAAAACGGAGAAACTTTACAACAGAACCGAATTCAGACACGACTTGCAGGATCTCCTGGAGATACGATGAATGTTTATGTCATCCGAGTACCAAAAGGAACCCCAAGTCAAGATATTAATCCTGAAAATATTCACGGAGTTAAGGCCAAGTATGTATTATATGTGTGGACAAGGTGATTCTTATGGATGAAAACGGTTATATACTCACTGCTGATTCTACCCTAGCTTTGATAGTGGTTGTAGTGTTTACTGCAACAGTGGCAAGCTACTCCATGCTACCCGTGTACATGGGTCAAGATCACCAGCATCTGGAGGCTCTTGGAGACAGTGTGCTGCAAACTATGGAACAAGATGGTACTCTTAAATATGCTTCTGTACAAGCTGCCAACGGCTCCACAGCTGATGCTCGTGATACTTTACAGGAGAGAATTCATGCATCAATACCTCCGGGAATAGGATACGAGGCGATTATGAATGTTGGAGGTAATGTTGTCACAGCAGATAGTTCAAGGGAACCTGAATCTCCATCGTTTGGTAAAGATATTGCCACTCGGGTAAGGGTTATTTCCGGTCCTGAGGAAGGATGGTGGGGACGTGCTTGGTTTAAATCTGAACCAGTAGAATTCATTAATAAAGAGATCCGTCTAACCACCACAGTGTGGAATTTCCACAACTGGCTTACTAACTTTTCACCATGGAACTCTGGTAATGGGTTACGAAGTTATACGTATTGGGGTAGAGGTTCTTCAGCTCAAACCATCCCATTTGCTATTCCAGCGGGTGCCCGGATATTCGGGGCCAGATATTTGGTAGGTAGTTCATCCACAAGCCGCGGACTTTCTTATGGGACTAATACATTTGTAAACAGCAGACCTGCGCTTGTGGCTAACTCTAACGAATTCGTGTTCCTCAATGTTCGACCCACTACCTCTACTCGAATGTATAATTATCTGGGGACAATACCGGTTTCATATTTGCAAACACCCAATAACAATTTTTATGTGCGATTTATACCAAGGCCTAGTACCAGTAATACTTATGATATGGCTTGGTTTGCCATTCTTGCAGATTACTCTACCAATATCACAATTCCTGAAAACGTTACTGAAGAAACTTACTCATTCCCGAATGCTGCAGGATTAGCCGTGTATAACGAGGTAGAATTGGGAAGTGGAAGGGGTTATGGTCGGATATTCGATTTAGACTCAGGGACATTGACTAATCTTAATTCTAGACGAGCAATATCTTGGAATAATATGAGGAACCAAAATCATGGTTTTGACAATGGAATTCCTTTCGTAATTACTAGTTTACCAGGAGTAACTGGGACTGGTCATGGAACTGGCGTGAGTGTTGTTCGTGACATTCCTATACCTTCCAATACTAACCTTTTAGATGCTTATGTGGTTGTTAACAGTTGGGGGGCAAATGACGGTGCTCTGGTAGAGGTATGGGATAGTCAGTCCAATAATTGGCGAACTGTTTTCAATTCTTTTAATGTGGATGGAATTACTTACAGTGACCGGTCTGATGGTTATGGTAACCTTCCGGGGATTATATATCTTGGAGATCAATTAAGAACAGGTGCAAATAACAAAGTTCGGGTTACTGTGTTTGATGATGTTCCATCATCAGATTATGACCTTTGTGGTGTCGAAGATTCGTATGTTAAGGTTTTCACCAGCCCATATAAAGTAAGATGGAGCACTTATCCCTTCAGAAGTCATCAGTCTCGTAATAATGTTGAAGAACAAACCAGGTCTTTCGGGCTTACTACTGACAGCCAAAAAGCTATGATGTTTATGGGTGTGGGACTAAACACTCGACAAGTCACGGTTCGATACGATGGCACAAGTCAAATCTTATATCAGGGTCCAGTACCATTTTCTTTGGATCTGGCCGAATTGGATGCTCAAAAAAGGTTTTTCAGAATTACAACCCCTGATTCAACTCCAGGCAACTATACACTCAGACCGGGAAGTTATTCTATAAGAGTCAGAGTGGATGGACCGTCTAATGCTTGGGAGTCTGGTGATTATGATGCTAATGCTGCCATATTTTCAGGTACCAGGATTGCTGTAATAAATCCTCAAATCCAGAATGAGTGGTCTGCAGGGATGGGTAGAAATCCTCAAGATGCCATGGCTAATGCTACAGCTATATTGCTTCAGAAATATCCTGGAATTAATCCCGATGATGTGCATACTTCTGCCCTGTTTGCTGGTAACACACCCAATGCGGTTACCATCCGGTTAAAGTTATGGAAACAATAGAATTTATATGAAAGAATAGGAATTTGATAAAATGGATGAAAAGGGTTATACCATCACTCCAGTAGCATTATTACTGATGATACCGGTGATAATATTGGCGGTGGCCTTTGGGGATGTTGTTGATGAGGTGAATCAATTTTCTACAATAACCATAGGTAGTGATGTCACAGAAGGTACTGTTTCTGCTGTTTACACTTATATAAAGTATGGAGCCGCTGATTCAGGGCGGTGGGGTGCTTATAATGTTACCAGGACTGTAATTGACCGACAACATTTCCTTACTGATAGCAAACTTCACGTCAGAGAAGTTGTTGCTGGTCAACTAAGTGAACATGTTGTTGATTCTTGTAGTAAACTGTCCCGGGAAACCGGTAGAAATATTTCAATTAACAATAAACAAATTCCAATTAATACTACTAATTTCACCATGGATAATATTTTCACAGCGTCTGACATTGAAGTTTCCCAAGTTGATGCCTACGGCAAGGGTGACCCTTATGGTTTCTATGTTGTGGTGAAAGCAGGGGTACCTATAAAGGTTGAACAGGAAGGCCAAGTTTATGAGGGGACATTACCGGAAATAAGGGGTTATGCTCCTATTATTGGTATGGAAGATCCTTACATATGGATTCAGAGCAGTTTTAGAACTAGAAATGCTATTTATCCTTATTCCCAATATGAAAAAGCATATGATGGTTCTTTAATTTTCCACTTTGATGATAGAGTAGACATAAATCGTGTCAAGATTGAGAACTTAGGAGATTGTTTAAACGGCACAGGCAATCCTGAGAAAATTCCTGGCATGCCTCAATATTTCCCAAACCCAAATGGACTTAACTTCTTTGAAAGATTACAGGGAAGTCAAATAGCTGGTGAGCAAGCTGACACCCGTTTGAGCACGTTTGTAGTGGGCGATCCATTAAGTGACATGCACCAAGGAAAGACCATATCTGCGGTAGATATTGAATACTTTGCAGAACCTCCAATAGCTGGCACTAAAATAATGCTTGGTGGTAATGATTATCTTGATTCTAGGGGTGCTGTTTTCTATTTATCATCAACGTACAAAACTCGTTTCGCGCTGCAAAGTAATTACAATAGTAATAAACCATAATCTACAGGTGAAAAAGTTGTATCCGGACAAAAAAGGACAAATAAGTGCTGAATTTTTATTAATTACATTTGTTGTCCTATTTATTTTGGCAGGCATGCTTGCACTGGTTTCTGATGGAATGAGCCAGACACAATCAGCAGATATAGGTAAGGCTAGAGTTGTGGGTGAAAAATATGCTAGTGCTATAAATGCAGTCCATGTTGCAGGAAATGGATATTCTGCTAACTTCACTATTCCGGGAGGCATAACTGTGCCCTCTACAACATTCACTGTAAATGATGCTACTGATTCTGTTGATGTCAAGTTTAAGGGCAAAACAATTAATATTCCAGTAATCCCCTCCGATCTGACTACCTTTACTGTTACCAGCTCATCTACTGACAAAGTAGTTACTATCTCAAACAAAAATGGTAAAATATCATTCAAATTAAATAATTAGTGAAACATTAAAATACTGGAACATTAAAAAGGTATTGCTATGGATATTGATCTAGGTGAAGGTTGGGAGAAAAAGGCACTGATTGTTGTGGCGGTTGTGGTTTTTATACTGGTAGCTTATGCATATAATCCATTTCAACCCAAACCAAACATAACCAGTGCGAATGAATCTTACAAACCACCATCACCTGCACGGGTGAACCCCCCTTCTATTGATTCTAACGAATCTAACAATTCTGCTGAAACAAGCCAAAATAATACTTTTTTAATATCTTCGGATAAGGCTAAACAGATAGCTTTAGCTGAATATTCGGGGTATTCTGCGTCAGAACCAATGCATGGAACCATAGTGCTAAATCAGACCACAGTTGTTGTCTGGATCGTTCCATTAACAAAAAGTTCCCAACCTTCAAAAACAGTCTATGTTGATGTCAACACCGGGAAAATTGTAAAACTAACCTGATATGGCTCTATTTATAAATTAATTCAATAACAAAAATTTCGAAAAATTTGACAATTCACAGATAAAGCTTGACTATCCAGAGATGAAACCATGGAAACACTATTTGTAATTGTAATGATTATATTATTTTTTCTTCTCATGGCCTTTGTTTTTTCCACCGCACTTTTAACACCTTTCATCGGTAAAAAAAATCTATTATTCGTGATCGGTTTGGGTTTTGTGGTGGGTCTGATTGGTGGAGCCTTTTTCATTGCACCAGTATATGATGATCTTCCGGACATGGCCCGCGCTGTTTACATGTCATCCAGTGACCAGCAGGAAGTCATTACATTAAATATTTCTACAGATAGTGATGTTAACCGAGCTATTGCAGATGTTAAAGAAATTCCAGGAGTTTTAAGTGTTGAAAGTGGTAAGATAACTGTTAAAACAACCCATATTAGTAGTGACTGGAAAAGTAGTTTGGAATCACGTATGACCACTGCAGTTAACAACATCACTTCAGGCAAGATCGTTTCCAATGAAACGATTATGGTTGAATTAGAACCCGGTAGTGACCCCACCGCCGTGATCAAAAAACTCAAAAACTGGATGAACTTGGTAAGTGGTATTGACATCAGATTCAGCATAGTCGAAGTTAAGGTAGTGGTAGATGCATCAAAGGTAGATGATGTTGTCAGACAATTACCTCAAGGTGAAGTAGTAGTAAATGGGATCAGTGGTCCGGTGGAAAAAGAAATCAAAACCCTTAAAAAAACCCTCCCTCCAAACAACAATGTTATTATATTCTGCGGATTTTTTGGCGCGATTGTTGGTATATTGGGAATGTTCATTGACACCATTCTCCAAGGATTAAAAGCAATTATTGGTCGTTTGCTTAAAAAAGGGAGTTAACTAATTTTTTTTAGAATTTTTAATAAAAATTTTAATAATAATTACTGAATTAAAGATGAATTACCGATTTAATTAAATAGGATGTTGGATATGAAGGCAGCTATACTTTTTTCTGGAGGTAAAGATAGCATAATGGCCACATATAAAGCTATTATGGGTGGATGGCAAGTGGAATACCTTCTCAGTGTTTTTTCAACCAATCTTCACTCTTACATGTTTCATGTTCCAAATATCCACCTTACTCCGCTTCTTTCCAATGCATTGGAAATAAATTTGATGCAAACTGAAACCCTGGGTAAAAAGGAAGAAGAATTAAAAGACCTTCAAAATGCTCTTTTAAAACTTAAAGATAAGGGTGTTGGGGCCATATTCACTGGAGCAATTGCCTCCAATTATCAAAAATCACGTATAGATCACATCTGCCAGGAAATAGGAATAGAATCTCATTCCCCACTCTGGCACATTGACCCAGAAGAATATATGAAAGAGGTGATCAAGCTAGGATTTGAAGTTATGATTACCAGTGTATCTGCAGATGGACTGGATGAATCATGGTTAGGGAGAATAATCGATGAAGAACTATTGGAAGAGTTAAAAGATCTCCATGAAAAATATGGTTTCCACTTGGCATTCGAAGGTGGTGAAGCTGAAACATTGGTTCTCAACGGTCCAATATTCAAAAAGAAACTCAATATATTGAAATATAGGAAGGTTTGGAATAGGGATAATGGGTATATAGTCATTGAAGATGCAGTGTTGGAAGATAAAGATTAATTTTTAGGGGAATTTTATACTAGTTAATGTTTTTTCCCAGATCAATTAAAACTCACTTTTCGATCCTTAAAATGAATATTAATTAATTTTCATGGTGGGCATAACCAGTCAATAAGTTCATCTGGATTTTCTGTATGAATAATAACTTCTATTTCTCCCAGGGGAGATAAATCATCCTCAACTAAGTTAATTTTACCTGCAAAAGCAGCTTGTTTGCTTATTTTAAATTCAATTTTATTAGAATCCTGATTTAACACCTTTAAGAGTATTTTGCGTGCAGCGTCTCTAATTCGTTGTTTTTCAAGGAATTCTTTAAAAAAAATCAATGAGGAATAACTTCCAGTCACAGTAACTTGGTTTTCAGTTATTAACAAGTCATCATAGTCAAATATGTTGGAAAGGGCCTCAATCACTTTGTTCAGATTTTCAGTAGGATGCACCATTGCCCTTGCTTCTACTTTACAATTCATTTTCAATTATCCTCTGAACAGTTTTTTTAAATTTGTTTAAACTACCTTCATTAACTACCATAAAATCTGAATTTACTATAACTTCTCCTATTCCAAATTTCAGTTCTCGTTGATCTCTTTCCATGGATTCTTTGGAATCAGCCGAATCATCAGATCTCATCCTTTTTTTCAGCCGGAAAAAACGGGTTTCTGGTTTAGAATGCACAGCTATTACTTTAAAATCTTTAAAATTCTTCTTAAATATATTTACTTCCCATGGGCTGCGAATACCTTCAACTAGGAATAATTGGGGTTTGTTCACTCTGGATTTAGAATTAGATGATGAATTTTCCTTGGTCAAGTTCTTTATTATATCTACGCAACGACTGGCAACCACATGTTTACCATATTCTTTCCGTAATTGCACTGCCACTATTCCGGGATCTTCATTTCTTTGCTGGGCTTCTTCCCTTATCACATCGCCCATCTTTACTACTTTCATCCCCAACTTCTCTGCAACTCTAGAAACCACGCTTTTACCAGATCCTGGCATTCCTGTTACTCCAATTACTTTCATGTTCATTCATCCTGTTTAAAATGATGGGATATTGAGTTTAGCGATTTAGAAATATTTTCAGAATTGTCAAATTTATTCACAATTCTTGTTAACTGTTTTTTGGAATATTTTTTTAGTTTGGCCACTTCCTGAATCATTAAGGGTATGGCTCTAACCACGTTATCTACTATGGTTATGGATGATGTTTGAGCTGTTCTGGATAAAGGATTCAGATCAATGGTTATGACCTTTTTCCCTAATGATACCAGTGCTTGTGCCCTGTCACCATCTTCTAATGGCACTAATACTACATCTGCTTGGTGCACACCATCAGGATGTGCACGGGATCGGGGTCCTTCCAGTCCAGGAATAGGGAGGTAATCATCATTTTTTCTCCCTAAAACTTTTGTTGCGCCCGATTTTTTTAACAGTTCCTCCATTTTCTCAACCCTTTGCGGGGTACGATAGAATAAATTGATTTCGATGGGTGCTGGAATTAAACGGGATAATTCAACAAGATGTTCTGCGCTAAGAACAGCAGTATTACCATTAACTGATATCACTGGATTTTCAGCCAGTAACATTGCAGAAACTCCACATCGAATGGCTTCAATTGCGGAAGGGCTGGTTTTTTCACCTAAAATATAGTCAAAGGCTTCACCTCTTCCATGGGCGATTAGGGCAGTGTCTGCAAGGATTCCTTCTTGGTAAGCCTTTGCCATTTTTTCCCGCAATAGAAGGGATTTGTAACGAGGATGTTTAGATGATATTTTAAGCATCTTTAGCTTCCTTTGATTTGAAAATAATTTAATTTGTCATATTTTTCTAGAAGAGAATTAAAAAATATTTATACAAACATAAAATTCACTAAAAAAGATTAAATATTAAATCTTGTTCACTGTTTCTATAATGCTAATGGGTTTGTTACCACTGTTACTCAAAACTTTGTTTTCTGTTTTTAGTTTTACTAAGTTTCCACTGGATGCCCCGTAACTGTTGTCCACTATATAAATATCTGGCTTAACATTGGACCGGATGTCATATTCTACCTTCACATAGGCCATTTTTTCTCCAGTTTCAACAACAACTCCATATGTGAAGTCACGGTGGTACCGAATCCTAAAGATAAGGTAAACCACTGCAACGGCAATCATTGAAAATATTAGAATAGTAAGAGATGGGAAAAAACTCCATGAAAATGTAATTACCAAGGTAGGGTTAGTGCCTACTAACACCAGCACAATGCCCACTGCAATATACATTAGGAAAAAATCCCGATATGCAGGGAATTCAGGGCCATACATGACTTTAACTCTGTTAAATAGGGTATAAAGAATAAACCCTACTAATAAAATAGATATAATAGCGTATAAAACCATGGGTATGAAACTCAGCAAGGTTAACACTGATAAAATGAGAAACCCAGCGGATAATATTTGCAGACGAAAGATGGTATCTTCCTTTTCCTTGGATGTGAATGGGGCAGAGATAAGGAGAACATCTGAATCTCCTTTATCTGTTGCTGGAGTTTCTTTTGATTTAATTTTTCCGTAGTCATTACTGGTTCTTTTAGACGCTTTTTCATGAAATCCAAAATTATCTTTTACCTGGGAAACATTCTCTTTTAAGTTTTCACTAACAATTTTTTCTTTCACACGATCTTGGTTGATATTTTGAAGTTTCTGAGGAATTTTTGGTATTGCCAGAATTATGGATCCCAGAAGTGAGAAAAATCCCAACATGGCATTGCCTAGTTTGCTGAATATCCCCATAATTATCACTTTAATTTTTTTTTATTATTGTTTAGAACTTGCAATTTGTCAGATAAAATAAAAATAAATATTTAATTAAATTATCTGTTTACATTATGATTAATTACCCCGTTTAATGGCTGATGGTAATTGGAGAATGATCACCAGTAGTTGGCCAAGTTACAGTAACAGTATGCCATCCTTTGGAGAAGGTAGGATTGTTTATAGTAACATTATAATTTATATTTGCGGTTATATTTTTGGAAGATTCTCCATTTAAAGGCGTATTTAGAGGTACATTCATTTGAAGATTTCCTCCGTTTACTGTTAAAGTTTGAGTTATGGGCATATAAACACTGATGGTCCTTTTTGCACCTGGGCCGTTAGCATAAACCAAGTTAACTGCATTAGCTATGCTGTTCACTGCGTTGTCAACATCTGCTGATTTAGAAATATCCATAGTGTCATTAACTGATTTACCTACTAATGGTATGGAAACAGAAGCCAATATTATCAAAATTACTACTACAGTTAATAAATATTCTGCAGATACTTGTCCTTTATTTTCCATATTAATCACTACTATTTTATGATTTATGACTGCGCATTTATATAAATATTGGCACAACATTAGTTGCTCATTAACAATCTAATCAGCTATTTTTAATGTGATTTTACATTATGGGCAGATTTAGAATTGTTAAATTATCCAAGAAATGACCATTTGCAGAATAACTAACATATCTCCAATAAAAAGGGATATTAACAGTCCAATGAAGATCGAAGGTGCGAAGGGAACTCCTCGTTTGACTTTGAATTTATTAGAAATCTTCCCTTCACTATGCAGTTTTTTAAGGAGTTCAATATCATCCGGTGTTAATCCTGCGGCTAAATTTGTAATTAACTTCTTTCCCATAGGCGTGGTCAGCATGCTAATGTCTTTAGTTTTAATTCCCTTTGTTATTTTATCCACAAAACTTTCATCATCCACATACACCTTATCATCGCGTTGGTAAAGATTATAGGCTGGTATCATTCCTTCTGAAAGTTCTTCCAGAGGATATTCATCTTGTAAGGCTTGTTTATTTATTGATGATAAAAACTTCCTTATGATTCTGATAAAGGTCATGGTGATATACAACAGAATGATACTGTAGATAGTAATTTCTAAATTATAAAATAAGGAGGCAACAACTACTAATGATACTAAAACTGCTTTCACTTGGTTCGGCAGCTTGGATATTACCAGTGTTAGCAAAATCATCAATATCAAAGAAATTATCACGATTTGCAGGCGGAGTTCTTGAGTTACAAACATGGTTATTGTTATTGATGATGTCATTACCAGTGTCAGGACAAAATTTTTTTTATAATCTTCGGTGATTGGTGAAAATAACTCGCCAATCAAATGTTTTTTAATCCTCAAAACCACGTAAAATACATAAATCAAGATAAATGGGAAAACAGATAAAATACTGTTAATAATTAAGGTTAAAGGGAAAGGATAGATTCCTTCAACAGGGAAGTGCACTCCGAATATATCGTAAGATATCAAAACAGGGGAAACTGGTAGAAGTGCTGCCAGGGCTGTGAAAAGTTTGACATCACCTCCAGCCCAAGCTCCCATCTTCCAGAAAACATATCCTAAGGCAAATACAACTCCTGTAATCACTATACATATTACAATAAACCAGATTTCACCCATCATAAAAGAATAAATCCCGTTAAGTATTATTCCCAAGGCAATAAGAGGGAACGTTAGTTTGTTAGGTATTATGCCACGTTTAAGATCAGAATAACTGGCGTAAAGACAAGCTACTATGGCGATGAAAGTGGTTATTAAAGGGATTTCAACCATCATTTAATTCCTCTATATTTTATCATTCAGATTTCCTCAATCGTTATGCATTGACTTTTGTTTATGATTCAGGAGTGTTGCTTCCAGAAATGATACAAAGATGGGATGGGCCTTGTTGGGTCGTGATTTAAATTCAGGGTGGAATTGGCAACCCAAAAACCAGGGATGATCCTTCAACTCAACCATTTCAACCAAAAAGTCGTCATGTGAAGTTCCAGAAATTATTAGTCCTTTTTCTTGTAAGATTTCCCGGTAGTCGTTGTTTAATTCATAACGATGCCGGTGGCGTTCGCTAACTTCTTTTTCACCATAGGCATCCTTAGCCATAGTTCCTTCTTTAAGTTGGCAGGGATAGGAACCCAACCTCATGGTTCCTCCAATATTTTTAATCTTTTTTTGTTCTTCCATTAGATCAATGACTGGATAAGGAGTTTCAGGGTTAAATTCTGTGCTGTGTGCATCATCAAGCCCATTAAGCCGGGCAAATTCAATCACCATGCATTGCATTCCTAAACATATTCCAAATAACGGTACCTGATGTTGTAATGAGTAACGGACTGCTTCAAGTTTTCCAGATATGCCTCGCTCCCCGAAACCTCCAGGAATAAGAATAGAATCTAGATGACTAATTTTTTCTTCATTGATTTTATTTTCGGCTTGTATCCATTCAATATTCACTTTAATTCCCACATGAGCGGCAGCATGTTTTAGAGATTCTCTGATGCTCATATAAGCATCTTCCAGTTCAACGTATTTGCCGATAATACCAACATTCACCTGATATTCATCCTGTTGAAGGGCATTAACCACTTTTTTCCATTCTTCCAAGTCTTGTTTACCGGTTTCGAGTTTAATTCTGTTTATTACATACTCTCCCACATGTTCTTGGTTCAAGATTAGGGGTACTTCATAAATTGAGTGCACATCAGGTGTGTTAATAACAGCTTCCCTTTCCACGTCACAGAAATGAGATATTTTATTTTTCAGAGGCTGATCCATAGGTAACTCCGAGCGACAAATAATCATATCGGGTATTATCCCAGTGCTTCTGAGTTCTTTAGTGCTGTGCTGAGTAGGTTTTGTCTTAAACTCACCTGCAGCTTTAAGATAGGGCACATATGTTACGTGTACAACCATAACATTGTCATGGCCTTCTTCGTTTCTAAGTTGTCTTAGTGCTTCAAGGAAGGGTTGGCTTTCAATATCCCCTACAGTTCCACCCACTTCCACCAGAACAACTTCGGCATGGCTTTCGTTGGCTATTTTTCTAATCATATCCTTTATTTTATTGGTGATATGGGGAATGATTTGTACACAGGAGCCCAAGTAATCTCCTTTACGTTCATGATCAATAACAGAAGAATATACTTTGCCAGTGGTGATATTAGATTTACCGGAGAGATTCACATCTAAAAAACGTTCATAGTGCCCTAAATCTAGATCAGTTTCCATACCATCTTCAGTCACGAAAACTTCTCCATGTTGGTAGGGGTTTAAAGTTCCAGAATCCCAGTTAAGGTATGGGTCGATCTTGATTGCTGTAACATCCACACCATATGATCTTAGAATTCTGCCAATTGAAGCTGAAGTTATCCCTTTTCCAATTGAACTTACCACACCACCAGTAACCACAATATATTTAGACAGACTAATCATCTCCTTTAAAGATTCCATTGATTATTGTTAAGGTTGATTATTATTTTTTTTAGCAACAGAATTTTATTCCCAGTTGAAATGCTCTTATTTAAAAGAGGAATAATTTCAAATAGAACTTCCTAAATAGGAACATCTATTTATTGTTGAATCTCATTAAAAAAGTTACCTAAATAAAAAGAGGAATTGAAAATGAACTCATAAAAATGGTCAAGGTGAGTAAAGCTTCAGTACTTTATTATGGGCTGCGTATTCCCAATCATCTTCAAGACCAGGCAACTTTTTCAAACCATACTTTCTTTCCAAAGCTTTCAAAATCAGGAAATCTGCTAATTGAGGGTTTTTAGGTAATAATGGGCCGTGAAGGTAGGTTCCAATACAATTGCGGTACACCATCCCCTCCTGTTTATCTTTACCATTGTTGCCATATCCCACCAACACCTTACCCAGTGGTTGATGTTCGTGATAGGTGCGCCCTCCATGGTTTTCAAAGCCCACAAATGTTTCAGGGTTTAACCCTAAACTGTTTTCGATTATAATGTTCCCAATAAGTCGTCCTTCTTCACTACGCGTGTAGTAATCGAATATTCCAAGTCCCGGAACATCGGAACCTTCTGCATCAATATATTTTTCTCCTAATAACTGATAACCACCACATATGGCCAGAACTGGGGTTCCTTCTTCAATTAATTCCCCTATTTGGTTGCTGTATTTACGAAGATGGGTGTAAACAATGTTTTGCCCACGATCCGAACCTCCTCCTATGAAAAAAAGGTCACCATCAATCAATGGGGCTTCGTGTTTCATGCTGAACCCAACCACTTCGACTTGGATGCCCCGCCACTTGCATCTTTGAGTGAGGCAAGTTACATTGCCAATATCTCCATAAAGATTTAAAAGATCTGGATACATGTGATAAATTTTTAGTTCCATAGTTTTTCCCTGAGTNTTTGATTCTNTTAATGTTTGTGAAAAATGTTGATNCTTGGGGAGTTAATTAATTTTCAATTACATTTTTCTAAGTGTATTATGGAATTTTTAGATTCTTTAAGTATTCTCGAAAATGTGACATTTTCTTACCAGACCCTTCTAAACGTGCCAGAACAAGTTCTCGGGCCTGAAAAACTGCAGTATATGTTGGTAATAGGTAAATGATTTCTACTTCTTCTTCCAATACTTTTCCTATTGCTTGATCCATGTCATTATCTAATTCTATTAGTCCAACAGGCACCCCGGCATATTTAAGTCGTAATGCGATATCTTCAGCTCTTCGGCCTGCGCAAAAGATTTTATTAAGATTTTTAACATTACTAATTTTTTCTAATTCAGCATCCCATATCCATGACACATCCGTACCATCGGCTGGATTATCATTCAGTACAAATAGCATGGATTTATCTCGCTCATCAAGGGATATGCTGCTTATAGTTTCGGTGAGTCCGATGGGATTTTTGACCAGAGCTATTTTAACAACTTTGTCTGGGAATTGGAAATTTTCCATCCGTCCCAGATGATATTCAAATTCCCCCACTAAATGAGCAACTTTCTTCATGGGCAACCCGATTTCATGGGATGTTGATAATGCCGCGCAACAGTTATAAGCATTGAAAATACCTTCGTATGGAAAGGCAATGTCATGAGAGTTATGATCTTTTGTTTTAAACTTAAAATGGTAAACATAGTCACGATAATCTATTTGCGTAATAGTATAATCATAATCAGGGTTTTTAAAACCACAATCTGGGCATTTGTAGCTACCTAACTGGCCATAATTATAATAATCATATTCAAGGTAACTGCTGCATGAAGGGCAGAGTCTTGATTCAACTATTGCTTGTTCATCAGTGCTGTACTGGTTATGTGCAACACCATAATATATATTCTTTTTATTCAACTTTTTAAAGTCAGAAACTAGGGGATCATCAGCGTTCAGAATTAAGGTAGTTTTCAAAGGTTTAAGTGCTTCAAAAATATCCTGAAATGCTTTTTCGATCTCTCCATAGCGGTCCAATTGGTCTCGGAAGAAATTAGTTACCAGTACATAGTCTGGTTTAATATCGCGAGTCACCCTTCTAAACGAACCTTCATCAACTTCAAAGATTCCCCAATCATATTCTTTTTTTCGGTCATGTAAAAAAGCACTTACCAATCCCTGTGGCATATTTGCGCCCCGTAAATTAGAAAGAACTGAGGAAAACTCCCTTCGAAAAATGAAATTAAGCAAGTTGTTGGTGGTTGTTTTACCATTGGTCCCGGTGATTATGATCTTTTTATGGCAGCGTTGATTTACTAGTTTCAAAATTTCAGGATAAATTGCCATTGCCACTTTACCCGGCAGGGCACTGGCGCTACTTCTGAAGATTTTCCTGAGGATAAAACTGGTAACTGTACCGGTAGCAACTGCAAGAGAATATCTGAATTTTGAAGAATCTATATTGAATCCCACCTTAATGGATTGATATCAAATTTATAGGGCACTAAATAGTTAATGATTGATTCACTGTATTTTTTTACTAGAATATTTAATAAAAAATTTTAAAAACTGGTAACCGTCCATTAATTCTTTGGAACTATTTTTAAAACTTTTTTCAACTGCTACTTCATCATAGCTTTCAGTATCATCAGATTCACATCCAGGCGAATACACTGCATATGGAACAGGATCGGAAGTGTGTGTCCTAATATCAATTGGGGTTGGATGATCTGGTAATATGGCTATAGCAAAGTCACCTAATGAAGGAAGTTCTTCTAAGAGTTTACCAAGTATACGCAGATCTATACGTTCAATCGCCATTATCTTTTCCTGGATATCACCAGCATGACCTGCTTCATCTGGAGCTTCCACATGGATAAATACCAAGTCATGATTTTCAAGAGCTTCCAAGGCGAAAGTTACCTTGCCACAGTAATCAGTATCATAATATCCTGTTGCACCAGGAACATGGACATTGGTCAGCCCTAAATATGTTCCAATTCCTTTAATAAGATCCACACCAGTAATGGTTGCACCGCGAAGGCCGTAATTATCTTTAAATACAGGCATCTGGGGTTTGGTGCCCTGCCCCCATAACCAAATCATATTAGCTGGTTTTTTACCTTCATCTATCCTTTTTTTATTTACAGGATGTTTGGTTAGGATATCAGATGATTTTTGCATTAACTCATTGAGTTTAATTGAGAAAGGATGATCTTCTGGTTTTAAGAGATGTTCAAAAATGGGTTCTCCAACTACATCATGGGGAGGTGTTGAATTAAGGCTAGCTGCATCTTTATTGTTTAATACAAATAAATGCCGATAACTAGTTCCCAAATAAAATTTACCGAAACGATAAAAAGATTTATTTAAAGCTTCTATGAGTTGTGATGCTTCGGCAGTGCTAATATGTCCAGCATTAAAGTCAGCAAGCATGCCTTCATCTACAGTTATGAAGTTGCAACGAAATCCCACATCATTGTCTGATAATTCAGCCCCAATACTGGCAGCTTCCAATGGTCCGCGACCAGTGTAATACTTCTTCGGGTTGTAACCCATTATAGAAAGATTTGCCACATCTGAACCAGGTTCCATTCCCTCGGGAACAGTTTTCAATAATCCTGATGAACCATTTTTAGCTATAAAATCCATGTTAGGTGTTTGCGCACTCTGAAGGGGTGTTTTACCATCCAGTTCTTTGAGGGGAAGGTCAGTCATTCCATCTCCAATAACCACTACGTATTTCATTCATTATCTCCTAGTACTACCGAATTTTTAAAATTAGTATATAATGGAAAATGTTTAAGTTAATTATTTTTCTTGTTTCGCATTTTCCAGATGCTTACGATATCGCTTAAAATTGCTGAAGCAGTTTCCACAGAGCCTGCACCTTTCCCAACTACAGTTATATCATCTGCTAAGTCAGTTTTAAATGTGGCCACATTAAGTGTGCCTTCTACTGCAAAGGGAGAACCTTGACGAACCAAACGTGGTGATACTTCCAGATTATCAGAAGAAGCTTCTCCGATTAGCTTTATAAGTAACCCTTCTTTTTTGGCTAGAGATATTGATTCAGAGGTTATTTTTGAGATTCCTTCTACTTTAACATCTTTAAGTGTTACTGGCATGTTAAGCACTGAATTTGCCAGTATCACAATTTTACAAGCAGCATCAATACCCTCCACATCTTGGTAAGGGTCTGTTTCTGCAATTCCCATCTCTTGAGCTTCTTTCAGGGTTTGTTCATATGATGAGCCTTCATTAGCCATTCTGGATAAAATATAATTTGTTGTTCCGTTAAGTATGCCATATACGGATTCTATGCTGCACCCTGCTAGGGTTTCATGGGCTAAATTTAGAATAGGCATGGCTCCACCAACAGATGCTTCAAATTTGAATTCTACATTGTTTTTTCTGGCACAATCTGCCAGATCTTGGAATGATAATGCGAGAGGGCCTTTATTGGAGGTTACTACATCTTTACCATCTTCCATGGCTTTTAATATATGTTTATGTGCTGGTTGGCCATCATTGATATCGGTGGGGGTGACTTCTACTAAGCAGTCATATTCTATCTCATCTAAGACTTGAAGACTATCCATATTAGGATAACCATAATCAGGGTATAGTGCGATTTTACCAGTGTCATTTTTTGTCTGGAGAAGTAATTCTTCATCCAGGCCAGATTCACAAATAGCGGCTCCTGAACGATCACAGACTGCCACAATCTGGGGTTTGAGTTCATATTTATTTTTTAAATGATCTTTTTTCATGGATATAACGCGAGCTATGCCTTGCCCCACTGCTCCGAAGCCTAAAATAACAATTTTCATTAAATTCACCTGTTCATATTAGTTAATCTTTTCAGACTTCATTTATTACCAGAAAACCTTTTTCTGCACCGAGTTTTTTGATATTTTCCAGAACTTCCTTCTTCTGGCCAAAATCTGCTTCGATGACCATCATGGTAGCCGAGTTTTTAGGATCATCAGACATTTTAAGATCAAGATCAGCAACTTTAACACTATTCAATTTGTTTAATTTTGATACTGTGTCTTGGAGATCTTTTTCTACTATGTCACCCACCAGAATTGTGGTGATTTGTTCTTTGCGAAGCACACCATCAACTTGTAATATGTTAATGTCTTTAGATAAAAGAGCATCCATAACTTTATCTAAAATTTCTTTATCCCCTTCAATAGTTATATGGACTGGGACAGTACCTCTTTCGGTTTTAACATCTCTCTGGTGTATTACTGCAACAATATTAGCTCCTAATCTGCCCATTGGTTCAAAAACTTCCAAAAGTTGTCCTGGAACGTCTGGCACATCCAGCACTAAATTGAATCTCATTTAACCCACTTTCCTTTCTCAACTATGAGATTACCATCCTCATCAACATTGGTGTTTTCCATGATCTTTTCTGGGTTTTTGTCCTCAGCACGATCTTCTCGTGTTAAATTAACGTTGTCAACCATGTAATGGGTTTCTTCCAAGTCAGGTATGTTTTCCAGGACTTTGGAAAATTTTTGAAGTATTTCCTCCGCCTCTTTTTCAATTTTCAACTTATTTCACTCCTGCACAAGTATTATCAAATAATTTTTTAATCTTTTTTGGGATTTTTTATTCTTTTTATCATAATTTAAATGCAGTTTATATATCAATTGTTTATACTTAGCTTTTTATGAATTTAAATGTCTATAAAGTTAAAGGAATTTTTCAATCCCTGCATGTAAATTTCATCTTTTAGAATCTTCTTTGTTAATATTTTATGAATCCCTGATCCATACTGCGCAGCCTTTTTAGGCCTTTTTACAATTTCCTGAGGAACTCCTAAGTCTTTAGCCACTTCTCTCAAAATACATTTACGCAGACGGTCGTTTGATCCATGAATCTTGTATTTTAGAGGCGTATTAAGGGTTATATTCACAAAATTAAGATCTAGGTAAGGGACTCTTAATTCCACACTGTGGGCCATGGATACTTTTTCATCCCTTTCTAGATTCACATGGTAAAGATTTTTTACATCATTTTCTAGGTTTTTTTGAGCATCTATCTTGTTTTGTGTGTTAAAATTTAGGTATCTATGATAACCTGCCAAAAGTTCATCAGCACCCTGGCCAGATAACAGCACTTGAATGCCATTTTCACGGGCCATCTCCGCTGCCAGATATGCAGTCATACCCACCCCCAATTTCATCAAGTTCCACTCTTCTATAGCATTTAATACAAGGGGTGTGTAATTTCTGACAAGTTCTTCATCAACTATTCTGGTGTGGATGCTATGGCCCATATGTTCAGATACTTTCATTGCAAAGTTAAGATCAGGTGAACCTTCACTACCCACAGTGTACAGTTCAGTTTCAACCCCCAGATCATTGCATAACACTACAAGGAGAGTACTGTCCACCCCGCCTGAGAAAGGAATTCCAACCCTTTTAAGAGAGTTAACTCTCTTTTCAACAGATTTTATAAGGCTTTCTTTTATAAGGTTTTTTAAATCAGCTTTATTTTCAGAAAATCTCCCTTTAGAGAAGCTTTTATCCATAAATAACTGATTTTTCAGAGGCACTAATTCTTGGTTATGAAGCATGTGGTTTGGTGGTAGGCTATGAGTTTCATCAATTCCCACTTTCCATAAAGCCTTTCTTTCAGATGCAAATCCAAAATAATCATTGTTTGAACCATAATAAATAGGTTTAACACCTAAGGGGTCACGGACAACTACTAAATTTTTTTCATCATACACTGCAAAGGCATAATCACCATCGAGACGTTTTATGATAGGGGGTATGCAATTTAGCAAGTGACCATCATAGTAGTACATGATCAATGCCAATACAATCTCTGAATTACTATCTGTTTTAAAATCGTAATCAAATGTTTGTACAAGTTCATCACGTAATTTTTTATAGTTATATATTTCGCAGTCACATGCCAAGAAAATATTTCCTTCATTTAACAGTTGGACGGTATCAGAACCAGGAATAGATAAGAAGTTGTGCCCTAAACCCACTTTTCCTTCAGGGATTTCCAGATCATCTATTTTTCCATAAGACATGATGCCATCAACATAAACCCCAGACATATCCGGACCCCTATGTTTTAGGCTTAGTAACATTTCATGTAATTTTGCACTAATCTTTTCCCCAAAAATACCAGTAATGGCGCACATTTTAAAAAAATCCTTTTTCTTTAAATAATTTGACGTAATAATTGAAAAATTAATCTAAATATAGTATTTAAATAAATTAGAATGAAACATTATTAGTCCAAATTCTTTTAACTATTGTTCTACCTTTTTAATATTAAAAAACCATTATAAATAAAGCACTTCTTTTATTACTTGTCTTCTAATATTATGTCCAAATCATTCAACTGACTCCTTATTTCATCAGAAAGCTCCCAGTCTTTCTTTTTTCTTAATTTATTTCGGATATCAACAATGAGATCTACCAGTTCTTCTGTCAGATTCGTGTTTTTAGATGTTGAAGTGAAATTAAATCCTAAAATATTGGAAAAATCATTAAATAAAATCTGAATTTCCTGAAGAGTTTTCTGAGAAATTGTTCCCTGCTGCATATTTCGATTGATAACTCTTATAAAATCAAAAAGCAGTGAAAGTGCCAAGGGAGTGTTGAAATCATTATCCATAGCTTCCAGGAACTTTACTCTAGTTTCTTCTATTAATCTGTTGAATTGTTCTTGATTTTCTCCAGTTTCATGGACATAACTATGGGGTGATGATTCATCTGGCGAAAATTCCCTTAAATTGGGTTTTTCTGTATTAAGGAGTTTATCAATGGTTTCATAGAATTTATATATTCTTTTCAAACTATTTTGGGATTGTTCCAGAATTTCGTGGCTGAAGTCAATAGGGCTGCGGTAATGCGTAGATAATACAAAGAACCGGAAAACTTCAGGAGGATATTTTTTAATGAGTTCCTTGATGGTGATGAAGTTTCCTAGGGATTTTGACATTTTCTCACCCTTCACATTCAAAAAACCGGTGTGCATCCAGTAGCGTACCATTGGTTTTTTTCCTGATGCTGATTCCATCTGTGCTATTTCTGCTTCGTGATGGGGGAAAATCAAATCCAAACCACCTCCGTGTATGTCGTATTGTGGTCCGAAATACTCTTCAGTGATTGCAGTATCTTCAATATGCCATCCTGGACGTCCAGCACCCCATGGGGAATTCCAAACAAGTTCTTTATCCTTTTTTTTCCACAGAGCAAAATCTTCTGGATTTCTCTTGTTAGAGTCCGGGCTTATTCTGTGCACATTTAAATCTTCGATTTTACGGTTGGATAACTTCCCAAAATCAGGATATTTTGAAATGTCAAAGTAAACTCCGTTATCAGTTTCATAGGCGAATCCAGCCTCTAATAAAGTTTCAATTTGGGCTTTGATTTCTTCAATGTGTTCGGTTGCCCTGGCATATAAATTGACATTTTCCACTCCCAAGCTCTCCATATCCTTAAGATATTCTGCTTCAAATTCTCTGGCAAGATCCAGGGGGTCTTTACCTGTGGAAATTGCTCGATTAATTATTTTATCATCTATATCGGTGATATTTTGCAAGTAAAAAACACTAAAACCACGATATTTAAGGTAACGTGCTATAACATCAAAGGAGATATATGTCCGGGCATGTCCAATATGTGAATAATCGTACACTGTTGGTCCGCAGACAAAAAGTTTAATCCTATTTCCATTTAATGGTTTGAAATTTTCTTTGCTACGGGTGAGTGTGTTATAAATTTTTATCATTAGATCACGAATACTAATTTAAACCATTCGTTACAATTTAATTAGAGATTGTATTCATCTTTTACCATAAGTAATTGTAGTATTAATATCTAAAACTACTTTTTTGTTAGATAAAAGCCGAGATCGGGATTTGAACCCGAGTATCATGGTCTGCAGCCACGCACCTAGCCGCTCGGTCATCTCGGCAAAAAAGAACCTTACGATTTATTATGATATAACAATATTTGAGCTTAACGTTTTCTTATTTACTAATTGGTATAATTCTAATTTTATTTACATAAATCATTTATTTCCAATTCCCATTCATTTTACATTAATGGCTTTTTAAATCTTCACTACTCGTTCTGTTATATTCAAATAACAGAAATGTTTTATTTTTCATATTTTTAAATTTTTGTAATTTCCCATTTGTTTATCTGTTTTTTTTATCATTAAACATGATTAAAAGGAATTAATCAGATTAATCAACTTTTTCGCCTGCGTCAGGGCCTGGTTTGACTGAATATACATCAGTTACCTTAACTACAATTGCTGCTTTGGGGTTCAATTTGGTCATCACATTCTGGGCCCATTCTACTACTTCTTCAAAGATTTTACCAGATTCGAATATTTCTGCGGTTCCTTTAAATTGGTAGGGATTTTTCTGAGCATTTTTAGTAACAATGGATACGTTGGGGTTNTCTTCAATGTTNTCACGNGTTTTTTTCATATAATTATCAGCAATCAATATGCTGGTATTGTCTATAGGCCTTGCAAAACCTATGGGCACGACATTCGGAATGCCTTCGTTGCTGGTTGTTGCCAGAAAAACTAAATCCTTTTCTATTGCATCCATCATCTCATCAGTCATGGTCATATTACTCACCAAAATTCCTAAACATTGCAGTTCTGATTTATAATAATAATTTGTTTTTCGAGTGCATATTTTTATTCATGGCTAGAGAAATCAATTATGTGATCTTTAAAAAAAAATAAGAAAATTGGATATTAATCCAATAAAAAAATCAATATAAATAGTTAATTGTTAAAAATAGGTTTTTTATACTTAAATAATCCATTTTAAGGTTNTANCTTTGGAATTTTNTGAGTTAACATTTTCTTTTAGAGTTACCTANTTTCTTTTAGTCTTCGTATGGCTTCATCAAACAATATTATTGATTTTTCAAGTACCAATTGAACGGAATAATTGCATAAGTGGCGAAGATTTATGATATTTTTGGCTTTACCATTTGTTTCTACCAGCACCAGCGGATAACTGCGACACACTTGTGGTCTTGAATTATATATGCTGCACCGGTTGGTTTCAGGGTCAATGAATTTGCAGGGCTGAATATCTTTAAGCTCATAATGTTCAGGATATAGTTTGTTGCGAATAATCTCTTTTTCCAAGTCTGGGTTAAAATTCAGTAGAATGTTTAACTCATCCCGATGTATGAAAATGGATTCTGATTCCCTGCAGCATCTTCCACATATGTTACACCATTCTTGATGTTCTCTGGCAAGTTCATAGTTTGAAGGACCACCTATTGCATCTAAACCAAGAATGTCTGCTAATTTTATTATTTCCTTAAGGTCCTGCTTATTAACCCCTAATTTTTTATATTTTTTCACAGATCTTTTCTTTTTCAACCTCTGAAAAACAGCCTTCTCCAGAAGTTCAACTTCTTCCAGAGAATTTTCACCTTCTTCTGACTCCAAAGCCCTCTGCCGGAGCTCATTAAACAGTTTATTATCAATAAGAAGATCTCTTAACATAATTACACACACGCAATGAATTATACACAGATTTACTCAATTCATCTGCATCTCTATGAAAATTATTCATTTAAGTAATTTAAGGCTTGAAATAACATTATCAAATTCTTCATCAGCACCTATATTATCCAGGGCTTCTAACACCAGAGATAACTGGGCATGAGTCTCAGGATAACGTGGAACTGCAGAACAATTACTTTCTGGAATAATTGAAATATCATAGGTTCCTATCTTTTTGGCAATTTTTTCAATTTCCACCTTATCCAAACCAATNAATGGGCTCAAAATGGGAATTGAAGTGGAATAATGNGTGGCTAAAATGTTGGGCAGTGTCTGTGATGCTACTTGCCCTAAACTACTGCCATCAACAATTGCGAAGGCTTTCTCATTTTTTGCTAACTTTTCGGCTACTTGGTACATTCCACTTTTACATAGGACACAAGTCATCCGATCTGGTGCTGCATCTATACATTTATTCAGGAAATCTCCAAAATTCATTTGATAAAGTTTTAATTTGGTGCCTGCTGAATATTCTTTAAGCTTTTGGTATATTTTCAGGATTTTCTCATTAGATCCAGATGTGTACGGATAAGTGTCAAAATTAAGAAGCGTGACACTGCAACCCCTTTTCATCATTAAGAAAGTGGCTACAGGGGAATCAATACCACTGGAAATCAAAGATATAACTCTGCCTTGTGTTCCAACAGGCAATCCTCCCAGTCCCTGAATTATCTGGTGAAATATGTAGGTTTCATCTCCCCTTACTTCTACGAATAATTCAAAATCAGGGTTAGAAAGGTCCACCTTAGACCCGGTTATGCCATACACAACTGAACCACAATATGCTGCCATTTCCTGGCTAGTGAAATCATGTTCACCTACCCTTCTACATCTAATGGCAAATGAATCATCTGAAGAAAAAACACCATTTTCAACCAGTTTTCCAATGTAGGATTGGATTAATTTTTTTATCAAATCACAATCAGTCCCAGTCACTACTGCAGGACTAAATGATACTATGCCCAGAATTTTCTGGAGAGATTTAAGTGTTTTGCTCATGCTACGGGGATAAATGAAAATTCTACCCTGATTTAATTTCACTTGATCATCGATAACTGTTTTTATATTATCAATTAGTTTACGCTCAAATTTACCACGTATTTTAGGGCTTTTAATCCCAATTTCTCCGTACCGAACTATTATCAGTTCACTTTGCATATTATGTTACTCCAACAAAATAAGAAAAATTTGATTTAAAAAATTTAAATTAGGGCATAAAAAAACAAAAAAAAATTGAAAGAATTATTTCCTTGCTTTGGCCACTTTCCTAGCTATAACCAGTTCTCCAATGGCAATCAAACCTACGAAGAATTTTTCCAATCCTCCGGTAGCCCAGATTGCTTCACCGAATGTGGCATCTTTTATTCGCTTCTCATAGTCTTGGGCAGTGACTCGTTTACCAGTGCGTCTTTGGGTTACAATTGCTGATGCTTCCATCAGTTCATCCCAACTTACTCCTTTAAGTTCGTCTTCCATGGCCTTGAAGATCTTGGTAACATTAATTTCATACAAGCTGGAAAGTGTCTTAACAATATCTGTTGTACGTACCACACCAACCACTACTTCATCATCATCCAATACCGGTATGCTGAGAACTCGGTGTTGGGATGCCTCCAACACAGCTAATCTGGCAGGATCATTATGATGCACATGCACAATATCATCCTTAGCATGCATCAACTCTTTGGCCTTTTTTTTACCTTCTCTGAATCCTCTGGCTAAATCCAGGGAAGTAATCCATCCAACGAGTTTTTTATCACCATCAACCACTGGTGTGGTGAATTTACGTTTTTCCTCCATTAGAATGGAAATTTCTGCCAAGTCCTGGTCAGGCGATACAACTATAAAATTCTTGTCCATGATTTCCTTCACTAACAATTACATCATCTCCAGTTTTAGAGCTCCTACCGGGCACTTTCTAGAACAAACTTCGCATAAAATACATTTTTCCTGGTCTAAAACCACTTTATCCCCCTCCAGCTTAATGGCATCCACTGGGCAGTTTTCCTCACAGACTTGGCACTGTACACAAGTGTCCTGATCCACCAAAAGTTCCTTTGTTTTTATCACAGGCCCTAATTCTCTAATTAATTCAATCGAACCTTCAGGGCAAACATTAACGCAAGCTCCACATCCAATGCAAGCTTCCTTATCAATCTGGGCTATCTCTCCTTCTGGAACAGTTATTGCTCCGGTAGGGCAGAATTTAACGCAAGTTGCGCATGAAACACATTTTTCAGGGTTAACATTGATTTCCTGCATTTGCAATTTGCGATGAGGCACCTTGATATCTTTAAGATGATATTTCACTTCATCATCGTTCACATGGGCGGTGCTTTCAATGACATGAATACAGTTAACTGGGCATGTTTGGGCACATATTTCACATTTAACACAATTATCCAGTATTCTGGCGGGTTTAGTAGATTTAGAATCTTCAATGGCATCTACAGGACATTCTTCTACGCATAAGTTGCAACGTACACATTCTGGTGCTATGGTGATAATTTTATCATCCATAACACAATCTTCAATTTTCCCACTAAATTTTTCATGACTTTCTTCTAAGTCACTGGATTTAAGAGCAACCTCCCCTTCAAAAACATCTTTCTTCTTTTTGAATGTCACATCCATGTTAACACCATTAATTTTTTGCCCAGATCTTCTTATTTTGTTGGCTTTTTTGTTTATATTATTATTTGCTCAACCATCTTTTACATATATTTATCTTACTAAATAACAGTTAATCATCAAAATCTTTTTATTTTATCTAATCTTATCAACTGCTGATTTGGAAGGAAGGCCAGTGGTAGCACCTAATTCCTGCACACAACATGATGCAACGAAGTTCCCAATCATTGCTGATTCTTTGATATTTTTTCCTTCAAGAATTCCGTAAATAAATCCAGAGTTGAAAGCATCCCCAGCTCCAGTTGTATCATGGCAATTTACTTCATAGGCATCAAGTAAGTGAGTTTTAGACCCGTCTGTCACTAAACAACCTTTTTTTCCCTGTTTCATGACTAATATCTTAATTCCATAGTTTAGGATCGTGCTGATCTTCGTATCCAAGTCTTTTAGGGTTGTTAATAAAACATCCAACTCCATTTGATTTATAAGTAGGATGTCGGTTCTGTTAAGAATTTTTTCCAGGGATGCAAGGCCTTTATTTACATATATCATTCCAGGATCCAAGCTAACTATCACATGGTCTGGAATATTTTCCAGTAATGATTCTTGTGCTTTAATAGATTTTCCTACGAATGATGTGAGATGTAATAGTTTGGTATTTAGGGCATATTCCCAGTTTATTTCACGGGTATTGATTTCGTCGTTGACCCCTGGATCAACATATAATGCTCTCTGACCTTTTCGGTCAACATAGCCGTGAACAGTTCCACTCCTACCCTTTCCACTTTTTATTATCCCCTCAGTATTCACATTTTCCTTATTAAGATTGTTGAGAAGGGTTTCTCCTTCTTTATCACTACCAATTTTACCTATCAATCCTGTTTCCAGTCCTAATCTGGACAGGCCTATGATGGTATTGGCAGCAGATCCCCCGCAACTTTCTATTAAGTTTTCAATATATCCTTCTTCATCTTTACAGGCAATCTGGTTTACTTGGAATAATCTGTCCAGGTTCAAGGCTCCAAAACCAATAACATCCAAGGTCATGGAAACAACTCTTTTAGATGGATTTTATAATCTCCTAACTTTCCACCATAATTTCCTGCAGAAATACCTAGAACATTTTCATTTTCCAACATTACTTCAATCCCTACCTTCATTGCTTTTTTAAGACTTTCCATATCAAGTCCATTGATTACGATTTCAGGGATATACTCAACACCTTTGGGAACTCTGGATTCTTTGCCAAGTAAATTCTGAAGTGTGGGACAGTAGGGGTGGTTGGTTGTGGGGCCAATCCAGGGATAGTTGGTTTCAGGTTTGGAAGCTGCAGAACAAATATCGAAGGGAGTAATAACTCCTTCAACAGATTCAATAGCTTTCAATGCCGCTCTTCCACATTCCAGCACAGATTTTTTGTTATTGCAATAGTACCAGAAGTTTGCTCCCATAATTCCTTTCATGTAACCAAGTTCTCTTTCAATGAGGAAGTCAGGTATGGCAATTGGTACNACAATCATATGTCTCCCATATAATTCTTCTTCCCATTCATACCCATCTCCACAGTGGCCCACATGTTTTAATGTGTTAATGTAACCGGTAGGATTGATTGATGCATCAAAAATAGATGTGAATGGTTTCACCAATATATCTTGCCTGATGCGGTAGGAAAGTTCCTTTTCGAATTTTTCTGGATCCTCTTTATCATACCAAAAATGGATTATCGCCCCTTTACGGCCGTCAGGNGTCTGATTTTCATTTAACCAGCATTCTATGCCNCCTTCNACTCGGCCAATAACTGTTCCTGGTGTGGATGTNGCATCATAGGCTGCTCTTTTTAGGGTTTCCTCATCATCAGCGGTGACAATGACTCTGCAGCATATTCCATTAAAAGCCTCAGCATAGGTATCCTCAATTTTTTCGCAAGAAGGATTTTTTAAAACATTAACCATTTACCCTAGGCCTCCTATTGATTCTCCCCTTATTTGTTTACGGAATAAACTACTGTCATTGATCAATTCTTCCAAATTTTCAGATGTAATTAGTTCAATTCTGGTGTTGGTTTTGTCCAGTTCCATGGCTAGTTCTTGTTTAACATCAAATTTTGCCAATGTATCTTGGGGATTTTCTCCAAATAAACTGGCAAATTCCAGCACAACTTCACTGTCATACTGATTGAACAGGTCAGTTATTATAGAAGTTATAAGTGTATTATCCGAAATTATGGCTATTGATGACTCTTTAAGTGCATACTTATTGCCATTAAATGATACTGCCAAGCCATGGTTTTCTCTGGCGAAGCGTAGGGGTTCAGCATCGGTTATACTATCACCAATATAGATCAAGTTTTGGGGTTCGAAATTATTTTGTTTTATAATATCTTGCACTGCCTCTTTTTTTGCTTCTCCCCCAACTGGTTTAACTTCCTTAAACAAGGAACCAATTTCCATCCTTGGAATTTCTTGCCAGAAAATGCGTTCTAAGTTCTCAAATTCAGGGTCTTTCATGATTGATAAATGGAATTCTTTAAGCTTAAATTCATCTGCTTCATTTAAGGAGTGACTTTCCAGATCTAAACGTGTACAGTAACAGTGATCAAAGGGAAAATGAGTTAAATCACAAAGAGCCCGGATATATGGTTCGTAACTGGTGCTGACAATAAAGGAGGGCATGGTTCTATTTACTTGGCCGAGAGTTTCCATGGCACCAGGCACCAGTAAAACATTTTTGGATGAAAATTCCTCCATTCCCTTATTAGTAGCGCCATATGCCTTTAAAAATGGTAATATAAGTTTTAGAGTATCACCAGCATTATATCCTGGTCTTTTTATTTCATCCACCAAAATATCATCATATTTACTAATAATCTGGAAAAATTTTTCACCATCATCTATAAAATGTCCTGCCAGTTCAAAAGCATTGTCATTTAAAGATATCGGCCCTTCACAGTCAGAAACAAAGAATTTATTACCCAATTGACATCCTCCCTTTGGACCATCAGATTACCATTATATTCCAAAATGAATTTTATGTATCTTTAGGGCGGAGTTCAACTGCTCTTGTAGGGCATATTCTCTGACATTCCCCACAAAAGATACATTTGTCATGATCCACCTTAACCTCGTCATTTTCAAGGGTCATTGCATCTACTGGACATTTATTCACACACACCCCACATCTTTGACAAGCCAAAGAATCAATAATCACTTCTCCTTCAGAAGGCCCAGCAATGTCTCGTCTTTCAAAGATAATACGACCGCCTTCCACTCGGAAAGACTCTTCTTTTAGGGTGATGGCTTGGAAAGGACAAGTTTCAACACATTGACCACAGTAAACACAATCCTCTCCAATATGAATTGGTGAAGGCATTTCTAATTCAATGCATTCTACTGGACATTCTTTTATGCAAGCTCCACAGCCAATACAAGTGTCTTCACTCACCATTATTTCTCGATGGGGTGAAGTAGCCTGAATGATCTCACAAACATCTCCAATATCAAGTTTATCGCCTACAAGTGCCTTTATCTCAGTTTTAACCAGATTTGTAACATCTTTGCTGAATTCAGGTTCTTCGGTACTGTAACTCACTTCACGGGTGATGTCATTCAGAATAGAATTTATCTTGACACTTTCTTGGGATAATTTTTTGCTTTCCTTCTCCAGGAGTTCCGAAACAATATCCATAGTTTTTATCTTATTATATCTTTCATAGGCTCTTTTACGAGATGAATATCTGATTGCGGTGGAGGGACAAGTGTTCATACACTCCTCACACCTTGCACAGTAAGAAGGATTTATGTAAGGTAATTTACTCATTTTTGCCACATTAATTGCACCCTTGGATGGGCAGACTCTGGTGCAAGTCATACATCCAATGCATTTTTTGTCGTTAACCACAATGGCTTTACCACCAACTACTGAACGAGGGAGAATTTCACCATATTTTATGGCTTCTGTGGGACAAACACGGGAACAATATCCGCAACGAATGCATTTATCTTCATCTATTTCACAATGAGCTTCTTCTTTNCCAGAAGAGATAAAATGAATAGCCCCAGTACGACAAGCATCAACACACGCACCGCACTGTCGACATAATTTAGTGTTAATATTAGGAACATTCTCTCTACGGGGTTTGGATAGGGTAGTTTTCATGCTTATAGCATCATACGGACAGGAATTCCTGCAAAGAACACATCCAAAACATTTATCATCAATTTCTATATGATTATCTGGCAGGACCTCATGAACAGCATTTACTGGGCANGCTTTAAGACATGGCCTCTCACTGCAAGAAGCACATTTTTCATGGTCAATTTCGTATTCTACTTCCACATCCCGGAGTGGTTTGTAGGCTTTTTTTGTTTCTTTTAATTTTTCAGGGGTATCTGATGCAGTGGGAATTTTAATCAGCTCCTATAGGTAACTGAGATGGTTTAACTGTGACATGAATAACGCCAGTGTCTAGAGACACGGGGTCTAATAGGAATCTGGCAACGAAATAACCTGCCACACCAAATGGACAAGTCTGGTAACAAGTACTGCAGCGGAGACATTTTTCAGCATCTCTTATAACTCTATTTTCTTCTTCATTATAGGTTATGGCTCCGGATGGACATTCATTGACACATAATTGGCAATGTTTGCATTTTTCATCATCCCATGTGACTATGCGCAGTTTCAGCCGGTCAGTGATTTTCTGGAATATATCCAGAATTATATCATCGTCTGAGAGTATGGATCTGGCACGTTCTACCAATTCGCCTATGTCAAAATCAAATCTATAAATCTCATCCTCTTGTAAATGAGTGATGTCATCTCTTTTTTCTTCTATACTCTCTTCAAGAGAGTTAACAATGATTTTGATAATATCTTTTTGTTCCTGAACATGGTCAATGTAGATTCCCTTTATTGCCCCTTTCACTGGACAACTATCTAGACAATCTCCACAAGCAATACACTTGGATTGATCGATGACAATTTTATTATCTTCCTCAACAATAGCACCTTCAACCTGACAAGCCTTTAAACACTTTTTGCATCGGATACAAAGATAATCATCAATAACAAACATCTTTTCCGTGGGCAAAATTGTGAAATCTTCACGGATAAGATGGTTCTCACCACAAGTAAGTGTTTTCGGATCAGTTGGGCACACTTCTGCACAGAATCCGCAGCGAATACAACCTCGGTTATTTATAACAGGGTATGTTTGCCCTTCTTCCTCAGCATTATCTTCACTTCTAACAAGTTTAATAGCATGAGGTGCGGGACACGCTGCAATACATGCTCCACACGCTATACAATACTCTGGGAAAACTTGGGGAAAATCACGGAAACGTTCAGGTGCTTCCACAATTTCAGCATTAGTTTTAGCTACAGCGAAACTTTCAGCCCATGATTTTCGGGCAAATTCATAAAGATACCAGATTACTGATGACATAGGCATCAACTTTTTCTTGGAAAATATATTTTCTAATTTAATTATTCAAATTCGTCAGTTTTTTTTTAGATTTACTATTATTGGAGATATTTAACTGTATGAAGTCCATCAAACTCCTTTTTTTCTCCTTTTTCATTAAGAATTATCACTCTTTCAGTACAAGCTACACATGGGTCGACACTGGCATAAGTAGCCACTGCATCAGCAACTGTTGCAACATCTTGTAACATGTACTTTCCACAAACATCGATGTTCATGATACTGGGCGTTCTAATGGAGATGTTTTGTATGAGGTTTCCATTAGTCTCAGCCATGTAAGCAACTTCTCCTCGTGGTGCTTCATTTCTCCAATCAGCGTATCCGGCTGGGATCGTTATTTTTTTACGTACATCTCCCGGGGGTATGTTTTCTATAACTTGTTTGATAATTTTGATGGATTCTGTGATTTCGTCAAAACGGTTCATAGTCCGGGCGTAATTGTCCCCTTCTTTTCTCCAGATAACTTTCCAGTCAAATTCATCCTTATAGGTATGATGTTCCTCACGAACATCATGTTTGAGGCCGGAACCTCTTCCGATTGGTCCAACAGCACGACCTTTAATTGCATCTTTCTTGCTCATTTTGCCCACATCTTTTGATCTGAGGGCTAAAAGTGGACCTTCCTCGAACATCTCAACATATTTATCGTATTCTTCTTCTAAATTTTTAATGATCTGATATATGCTGTTAAGGTGTTTTTCTTCAGCGTCCATTCGAACGCCCCCCACAACATTCCAGCCCATATTCACACGGTTACCTGTCAATAACTCAATAGCATCCATTATGGGTTCTCGCAAGTGTAACATGTACATAAACAAGGTTTCGTGCTCAATAGCCTTAAAGTAAGTTGAGTTAGCAATAAAGTGACTTTGTATTCTATCCAGTTCNTTGGTTAGNGANCTTAAGTATTGTGCTCTTAATGGAACTCTTTCCCCNGCGATTTTTTCAAAGGTCTCTGCGAATGTCTGGGTGTGAATATAAGAACATATTCCACACACTCTCTCTGAGAGATATATGCCTTTTTGCCATGTTTTTCCTGTCATTACTCTTTCTATGCCACGATGAACATATCCAAAATCGATCTCTGCACTTATAACTTTTTCACCTTGTGTTTCAAGCTTTAAACGTACAGGTTCCTTTAATCCGGGGTGTATAGGTCCTATTGGAAGTATCATGGTTTCTGCCTCCCTTTGGCTGCAATGGCATCTGGCCCCACTGCCAAGATTGCTGCTAAAATTTCTGCAGGTCGTGGAGGACAACCTGGTATTTCCGCATCCACTGGTATGAAATCTGATACTGGGGCATAAACGCTTGATCCTTCTTGGTTAAACACATCTCCAGTCAGTGGGCAGTTTCCGATTGCCACCACAACTTTAGGTTCCGGTGCTTTAGAATAAATTCTTTGCAAGTTTTCTTTCCATTGCTCACAAACTGCTCCAGTAATTAGTAACACATCAGCTTCACGGGGGTTGTTATGCACGTATATTCCATATTGTTCTAAGTCGTATCGAGGTGATAATAGGGCTACCACTTCAATATCGCAGCCATTACATCCTCCAGTGTTAATAAGACATACATGAATTGAACTTTTCCTTACAACATCTTTAAGGGCATCTAACATTGCTTTACCTCTATTTATCTCATTAAATATTCCAGTAAATCTTTCCTACCATCTTCAATGGCTTCTTCATATGATTTTCCTTGGGTTAAAATTTCATATGCAAGTTTATTTTTGATCTTTTCAGTTTGTTCATTGGTTAATATGTTCATAACATCAGAAAGCCAGCACAATTTTAAATCAGCATGCACTTTTTCTTTAATACAGTAATGTTGGGATGATTCATAACGAGCGTGAAGGGCTTCTAAACTGGCCATATCTAACCTCTTTATCAACATTTCTTTAAAATCTTCTTCAGAGATACCAAATTCTTTTGAAAATGGTTCAATAATGTCCACTCTCCAACGATAACTGTCGATGATGCGCATCTTCATTGTCCGAAGCACCTTATCTTCGTGGGAAATTTTTTCCTTGGAATCTTTTCCCACATTCTCATTTTTCAAAGGATCACCGTCCTAATTATCCAGATAGTACCAGCAATTATTATACCAATAAATGTTTCATTTCTACCATAACCTGGTCTCATCCCTAAAACCAGTGCTAATAAAAACACACCAATGGTTATGGTGATATATGGTGTTATAAAAGGGATTAAAATGCTATTAAGTACCATAAACCAGCCGACTACAGATGATATTAAGGCTAATATGTCTATATTTCCAATAGCATAGGGGGCCTTATATTTTTTATAACTCAATACTAATCCTAGGATGGATCCCAGTACAAATGAAAGTATGTAAAGGAGATAAATTGTTTCACTCATTAAATCACCATTAAATCGGACGATAAAGGTAAATAAAGGATGCTATGAAAGCTAAAAGGGTTAATATCATCACCCAGTTTTCGCCACTTTCGGATAAGTGTATTACTCTTTTTTTATAAAGGAGATAAGTTAATATCATCAATATTAAAACCGCCAGGGTTAGAGGTAAAACTATGATCCACTGTAATAAAACTGCCAAACCACTGGCTAGAACCGCTCCAAAGGTTGCCAGCGTCATGAGGAACAATGTGTCATTTTCTTTAATTTCCATTTTTATTATTCTCCTTAAGTTATAGTAGTAGAATTAAGGAACCTACTACTCCGATTAATGCTAAACTGGCTTGCATCATAATTGAATGATTTGGGTTTAGGATTGGAGTTGTGGCGTTTATAAAAGCCACTACTGTTGATAAAATAACCATTCCTACTAAGTACAGTAATGGATTGAGACCTCCAATGAAAACTGTTAAAAACACCCACAGAAGCATGTACCATGCTATTGATTCTGAAATCATCAAATAACCCCGGAGTAATCCGAAATGCTCAGTTTCGTAACCTGAAATAATATCTTTACCCTTGGTTATGGCGAAAGGGGAATAGGGTGCTTTTGACAAAATCAATACAAAAAACATGGCTGCTGCCAGTGGTATGCTATATATTAAGGGACCATTAGTAGTTTGGAAACTAACAATCTGGGATATGTCCATGGTTCCAGTTTTGAAGTAGATTATGATGAGCACTGCAAATAAGGGGACCTCGGCTGCTGCTGAGAAAACTGCTCTCACACAACTTAATTTACCATAAGGTGAGCCTGAGGATGAACCTGCATTGTGTTCCACAATCTTGTGTAGAGCGTAAATTGCAAAGATCAGTAGCAGTGAACCTTGGGTAACTGGACCAACAATGACAGCAGAAACCCATATAACACATAACATTGCAGTTATGGCTATATAAAAAGGCATTGCCGCAGTTTTAGGGAATGATGATTCCTTTACGAAAAATTTGAATGTGTGTAGGAGGTGTTGAATGACAGGAGGTCCTGGTCTCATTTGTATTCTGGCCATAATTTTCCTCTGGAATCCAAAAAGGACACTCCCCACCAGGAACGCGATGAGAACGTTTAACAGAATGTTTGCCATAAGATTCAATATGATCACCGTTTAGTTAGTCCTATTATTTTTTTTAATTCTCAGTATCCGATAAAGGGTTCCCTGGTTTTGTCTTCTTCTTCCTCTTTCGAACCTTTTTTCATTACTATCAATCCAAAGGAGAGTATTCCAGAAGGTATGAATATAATGGAAATTCCGTAAACTACCCAGTTGGCTGGGTTAAACAGGAGGCCATATGCGATACTTGCCACTGAGATGATGAATATTAAATAACTTGAAATTTGTAATTTATCCATTATTTCACCGATTATCAGATTTTATTTTAAATTTCACAGTTTCAATTAATAACTTTAATCTTAGAACGGTTTATTTATGATTAAAAGTATTTCAATCACTCTAACAATCACCAGAAGTGAACTTAAGTGTATGATTAGGAGAAAGGGGGAACCAGGAGTTCGGAACATCTCTGCTTTGGTTGCATAAAAGGGTGCTACTCCAGTTTCACCAGCCACTCCAATGAATAGAAGGAGTGAACCAAAGATCATCATAAAAGTGGTGGGTATTTTTACGATTTCTAATAGGCTGATGGTTCCAGCTGATGCTAATATCATAGCTGCACCGCCAAATAAGGGTAAAGTAGCAATCATAGCTACTAAACCATACTGAAACGCAGCATCCAGAACATCAACTTGTTTAACTGCGGCTACAATACCAATATTAACTATGCCTATCAAACAAACAAATAATGTGAAGTTAAAGAGGTCTCCGGTGATCATTGCACCTGCAGTAGCCAAACCACACACAATCGCTAGGAATCTTCTTATTTTGAATTCATTTTTATCTACTTTCACTTCTCTGTCCTTTAAAGTACCAAATCCGGCTTCAACTTGGGTTTCAGTCTTGCTTATGGCGATGATAGTGGTAAAGGCCAATGTACTTGCGAACATGAAAAGGTTAAGAGGTGCCAGATATAGGACAATATCTCCCAGGGGAATGTATCCCAATAACTGTTGACCCAATATCGTTATATCCATTTTTTTACACCTTAATGATTTATTTTTACTTTTTGTTAAATTCTTCTCGACCAATAACGCCTATCAGTCCTGCTTTAAAGGCAACTTTTATGAAAATACCGAATGCTGCTAGGAACAAAGCTAGTAACCAGTATTGGGGGAACACGAAAAATACAAGGAATCCCACTAACCATAAACACCACGCAATACCAGATACTCCTGCAACTCCTTCCCAAGTGTTTGCTGGAACTCCTCGCATTCTTTTAGAGAGAACATAAAACAATATGCCCCCTCCTGCGACAGCTCCTCCTGTAAATCCGCTAAGAAAGGCTCCATGCGCTATTAATAAAAGGGCTAGGAATGTGGGGGCAGTGGTCATAACTTCCATGTCCATTGATAAAGGTAAAGGGATTAATTCTGCATTTTTTCCTTTCTTCTTCATTTCTCTGCTCATGAGTATCTCAGAAATTGCCAAGATCTCGGCAAGTTCAACCACTAGCCCAGGAAGTATAATTGCTTCTGCCAGGTCAGTTCCCACAGCCGCCACAAGAATTAACATACCAACACCCACAATGTCTGTTAATATAAGGGCATTTAA
>JGI24710J26742_10000015_pt1 | contig 130514 bp, 121 predicted proteins | sample BioPla2DNA2_FD_26742 | JGI IMG/M metagenome (IMG submission 26742) | reverse complement strand
GACACAGGAGATACAGGACCAACTGGAGACACAGGAGATACAGGTCCAACTGGAGACACAGGTGACACAGGTCCAACAGGCGACACAGGTGACACAGGTCCAACAGGCGACACAGGAGATACAGGTCCAACAGGAGACACAGGTGACACAGGTCCAACTGGAGACACAGGTGACACAGGTGACACAGGTGACACAGGTCCAACAGGCGACACAGGTGACACAGGTCCAACAGGTGACACAGGTGACACAGGACCAACTGGAGACACAGGAGATACAGGACCAACTGGAGACACAGGAGATACAGGTCCAACTGGAGACACAGGTGACACAGGTCCAACAGGCGATACAGGTCCAACAGGAGATACAGGTCCAACAGGTCCTGGAGCAATTATACCATTTGCATCGGGTTCAACAGTTGAGTTAACCTCAATTGAAACAGGATTGGCAGGATTCCCTGCACTAATTGGTTTTGGTAACTCGATTACAAGTGCTACCGTACTTGGTGCAACTATTGACTTGACAGGAGAGGTTGGTGGTTTATTAAACTTTGCCTTTTCAGTACCTCGTGATGGAACAATAACATCAATAGCGGCCTTCTTCAGTCTTGTGGTTGGATTAAATATTATTGGCACAACTTCAACTGTTCAAGCTCAACTATACAGCTCAACAACACCGAATAATATTTTCTCACCTATTGCTGAAAGTTTAGTAACAGTAGGTTCATATTCAGGAATAGTTTCAGCTGGTGAAGTAAGAAATAATATTTTATCAGGATTATCAATTCCAGTAGTTGAACAAGAAAGATTACTAATGGTATTTTCAATTACAACAACAGGATTGAACCTTTTGAATACGGTTGTTGGATATGCTAGTGCAGGTATTACTATTGAATAAAAAATAGTTTTAAGAGATAGTTTGGGTGTTTTTTATACCCAAACTATCAATATATTGTAGGAGGTTAGTTTTGAGTAAGTATAAAATATGTGTTTATGCGATAAGCAAGAATGAGGAAAAATTTGTTGACAGATGGATGGATGCAGTAAGTGAAGCTGATATGGTTGTTGTTCTGGACACAGGATCTACAGATTCGACCGTTGAAAAATTGCGTGAAAGGGGTGCGGTTGTATATGTAGAGAAAATTAATCCTTGGCGTTTTGATACTGCAAGAAACAAAGCAATGGATTATATTCCAGAGGATTTTGATATTTGTGTATCAAATGATTTAGATGAGGTTTTTAAAACCGGCTGGAGAGAAAAGCTTGAAAATGCTTGGAAACCATGTCATACTCGTGCAAGATACATGTTTACATGTAGTTATCACGCTGATGGAACTCCGAACAAACAGTTTCCTATGGAGAAAATTCACCGCCGTCATGGTTTTAGATGGGTACATCCTGTTCACGAGGTATTGAAGTATAGTGGAGAAGATAAGGATAGTGTAGTATGGGTTCCAGGTTTAGTTTTAAATCATTATCCTGATTTAAATAAACCGAGAACCCAGTATCTACCTCTGCTTGAGCTATCAGTCGAAGAAAATCCTGATAATGACAGGGCAGTTTTTTGGCTTGGCAGGGAGTATATGTTTTATAAAATGTACGATAAAAGTATAGAAACATTAAAAAAATATCTTCAAATGCCGACTGCCGTCTGGAACGAGGAAAGAAGTGCAGCAATGCGTTTTATTTCGAATGGATATAAGGAGAAGGGAAATAAGCAGGAGGCAAGAGCATGGCTATACAGGGCAATTGCAGAATGTCCTCATGTTCGGGAGCCTTATCTTTACATGGCAAAGCTGGGATATGAAGAGAATGATTGGCCGTTAGTATATCTGATGGTTGTAAAGGGACTTGGAATTACAGAAAAAACAGGAAGCTATCTTTTAGAGGTTGAGTCGTGGGGTGAAAAGCTTTATGATTTAGGTGCAATTTGCACTTATCGTCTAGGTTTATATGCTCAATCATTAGAGTATGCAAAAAAAGCATGTGAAATGAAACCAAATGATGCTAGGTTAAAGCGTAATTTAGAGCTGATTGAAAACAAGTATAATGAGAGTGTGAGGTGATATATTGGGTAAATATAAAGTATGTGTCTACGCCATATGTAAAAACGAAGCTAAGTTTGTTGACAGATGGATGGATTCAATGAGTGAGGCAGATTTAGTGGTTGTTACAGATACAGGCTCTGATGACGGAACGGTAGAAAAGCTGAGGGAGAGAGGGGCAATTGTATTTGTTGAAGAGATAAAGCCTTGGCGTTTTGATGTTGCAAGAAATATATCGCTCAGTCATGTTCCAGAGGATGTTGATATATGTGTATGCACTGACCTTGATGAGGTTTTCGATAAGGGCTGGCGTGAACATCTTGAGAAGGCTTGGAATCCGAATGTTGACATGGGCAAGTATCTGTATAATTGGAGTATTAAAGAAGATGGAACTCCGGGAGTGCAGTTCACATATTTTAAGATACATTCGAGAAACTCCTATAAATGGGTTTATCCAGTGCATGAATGTCTTAGATATATAGGGAATAAACCGGAAAATATAATTTATATTGATGGAATAGTGCTTAATCATTATCCTGATTTGCAAAAGTCAAGAAGTTCGTATTTACCTCTTTTGGAGCTAGCTGTTGAGGAGGACCCAGAAGGAGACCGTATGACATATTATTTAGGCAGGGAATATATGTATAAGCGAATGTGGGATAAATGTATAGAAACATTAAAAAGGCATCTTTCACTAAAAACAGCAACATGGAAAGAAGAACGATGTGCCTCAATGAGATGGATTGCAAATTCATATTATAATCTTTCAAATATTCAGGAGGCATATAGCTGGTATTATAGGGCAATTGCAGAGGCTCCGTGGATGCGTGACCCTTATGTTGAATTTGCAAAAATGGCGTATAATTTAAGTGATTGGCATACTGTTTTTTATATGACAACTGAGGCCTTAAAGATAAAAAATAAATCTAAAATCTATGTAAATTCAGCACATTCATGGGATCATACACCTGATGATTTGTGTGCAATAAGCTGTTACTGGCTAGGTATGTATGAAAAGTCTCTTTTCCATGCAAAAAAGGCATTGGAATTTTCACCTGATAACAAAAGACTTAAGGATAATTTAGAATTAATTGAAAAGAAGGTAGCTTAATCTTGTTAAAAAGTAAAAAGGATAGGCCTGAAATTAATCAGACTTATCCTTTTTTATAGAATTTATTTTGATTTGGGATTGATACTTATACCTAAGATGTCCAAGCTAGCCTTATCAACATATGAAGGACATTCTGACATAAGCTCACTTGCATTTTGAACCTTTGGAAAGGCAGTAACATCGCGTAGGCTTTCAGCGTTACACATAACCATTGCAAGCCTATCAAGACCAATTCCGAGCCCACCATGAGGAGGAGCACCATATTTATATGCCTCAACAAGGAAACCAAATTTAGCCTGTATTTCCTCATCGGTAAGTCCAAGCACCTGAAACATTTTTTGCTGCAGTTCATAATCAGTGATACGAATTGAACCAGAAGAGAGCTCAGTTCCATTTAAAACCAAGTCATATGCCTTTGCCACAACTTTTTCAGGATCAGATTCAAGATACTGGATTGTATCATCAGTAGGCATTGTAAATGGATGATGCATAGCAACCCATGTACTACTCTCTTCATCCCATTCAAAGAATGGAAAATCAACAACCCATAGGAATTTGAATGTATTAGGGATAATGTCAAGCTGTTTTGCAACAGTTAATCTCAATGCACCTAAAACAGGTAGAGTTACACTGTTTTTATCTGCAACAATAAATACAACATCACCCTGCTTACAGTTTAGTTCAGTGAGAATATTGTTTAATTCATCTTCACTCATAAATTTTGAGAAGGAGCAGGTAGGCTTTTCGTCAACCCAACGCACATATGCAAGCCCCTTTGCACCAATTCCACGAACCATTTCTGTGAGCTTGTCTATCTCCTTACGAGTAAAAACATTTGCTGAATTTTCAGCAACAATTGCACGAACGCTTCCGCCGTCCTTTATAGCATTTGTAAACACACCAAATCCGCAATCCTTTACAAGGTGGGAAATATTCTTTATTTCCATACTGAAGCGAGTATCAGGCTTGTCTGTACCGTAGCGTTCTATAGCATCTTTATATGTCATGCGTGGAAGAGGAATTGGTATTTCAATATCCAGCACGTTTTTAAAAAGATATGAAATAAAGCCTTCAGTCATTTCTAAAATATCATCAACATCAACAAAGGACATTTCTAGGTCAATCTGAGTAAATTCAGGCTGACGGTCAGCACGCAAATCCTCATCTCTAAAGCATCGTGCAAGCTGGATATAGCGATCAAATCCAGAAATCATAAGCAATTGCTTATATATTTGAGGAGATTGTGGCAGGGCATAGAATTTACCATTATGGATTCGGGATGGAATAAGATAATCCCTTGCACCCTCAGGGGTAGACTTCATCATCATAGGTGTTTCTATTTCGATAAAATCATTTGCAAAATAATAATCTCTAGCAGCCTTTGCAATTTTATGACGCATAATAAGATTCTGCTGCAGGGTTTGGCGTCTTAAATCAAGATACCTATATTTCAAGCGTAGTTCTTCATTAACTTTTGTTTCATTTTGGATTTCAAATGGAGTAGTATGTGCTTTTGAAAGAATACGGAGGTCAGAAACAAATATCTCAACTTCACCAGTTTTAATTTCTGTATTAACACCTGCACGCTTAGCAACTACACCTTTTGCCATGAGAACATACTCACTTTTGCAAGACGAAGCCTTTTCAAAAATAGCTCTGTCGGTTTTATCATTAAAGGCAAGCTGAACAATTCCAGTTTTATCCCTTAGGTCAATAAAAATAAGATTACCCAAATCACGGATTTTTTGAACAAATCCGCCTACAACAACCTCTTTACCGATTTCAGTGACATCACCACAGTAATGAGTACGCTTTAATCCGTTCATATTATCTATCATAAATAGTTTATCCCCCTAATAACAAAAGCTATTTAGTAATTAAAATTCTAATGATTCTTTAAACATTGCTGCGATAGCTATATTTGAAAAATTGAAGTAAAAGTTTTCGTCAAGAGTAACTTCAATTTCTTCACCAGTGGACATATTTCTTAGCTTTGCTTTATTGTCGTTAATTTCGTTATCTCCTAGCACCATTGTAAATAATGCTCCTATTTTATCTGCATACTTCATCTGAGCCTTTAGGCTTCTTCCAACAACATCATATTCAGTCCAGAAGCCTTCTTCTCTTAGATTATGAGTAATTGTTAATGTTTTAAGTAAAGCATTTTCTCCCATTGGAGCAATATATAAATCGCATTTTTTTGGTTCAATAAAAGCACATCCTTGCTTTTCCATAGTAAGAATAAGTCGTTCAATACCCATAGCAAAGCCTAATGCTGGTGTTTTTGGACCTCCAAGCTGTTCGATAAGGCCATCATATCTGCCGCCGCCGCAAACAGTCCCCTGGGCACCAATATCAGTAGTAACAAATTCAAAAACAGTTTTAGTATAATAATCGAGACCGCGTACAATTTTTGGATTAACAGTATATTCTATATTCATAGCATCAAGATAGCTCTTTAACTTTTCAAAATGGTCAGAGCATTCTTGGCATAGATAATCAATAATCAATGGAGCATTAGCTGCAATATCTGAACATACAGGACTTTTGCAATCAAGAATACGCATAGGATTTTTTTCAAGTCTTGACAGGCAAGTATCGCATAAGTTATCCTTATCCTTTTCAAAAAAAGCTTTTAAAGCCTTATGGTATTCTGCTCTGCATGCCGGACAACCTATTGAATTTATATATAAAGCAATATTTCTTAATTCAAGCCTGTCCAAAAGATTTTTAGCAAGGGAAATTACTTCTGCATCAGCGACAGGTGATTGTGTACCAATCATTTCTACTCCAAACTGATGAAACTCACGAAGTCTTCCTGCCTGAGGGCGTTCGTGTCTGAAGCAAGGTAAAATATAATACAATCTCTGTGGCATAGGTTCATTAAGCAAGCCATTTTGCAGTGTTGCACGAATAGTACCGGCAGTACCCTCAGGACGCAAAGTAAATTTAGTTTCCTTTGCCATAACTGTATACATTTCCTTTTGCACAACATCGGTTGTTTCACCTACTGAGCGCAAAAACAGATTTGTGTTTTCAAATGTAGGAATACGGATTTCTTTAAAACCAAATTTTTCAGCAACTTCTCTTGTAACCTTTTCAATTGTATGCCATTTATGAATATTCTGAGGTATAACATCTTCAGTCCCATTGGGTCTTTGAATTAATAAAGCCATAAAAAACTCCTTTTAAACTTAGATATTATAGCTATTTAAATAGCCAAATGATAACTCACATGAAAATTCGTCCCTTAAAAGTTTAAAGGGACGATACAAAGTATCCATATTATAATGACGGATTGCCAATTTCACGCCAATCTAGGTCGCCACGCTCCAAAGCAAGGATAAGTGCTTCGGCTGTGGCAATATTAGTTGCAACCGGCACATTATGGACATCACATAATCTTAAAAGGTTCATATCATTAGGTTCATGAGATTTAGGTGTAATCGGGTCTCTGAAAAACAAGAGGACATCAATTTCATTGCAGGCAATCCTAGCACAAATTTGCTGGTCACCACCTTGTGAACCGCTTAGATAGCGCTGAATATTTAGTCCAGTGCTTTCCGCAACCTGTTTGCCAGTAGTGCCTGTTGCACATAAATTATGTTTTGCTAACACACCACTATATGCCATACAAAATTGTATCATTAATTCTTTTTTAGAGTCATGAGCAATAAGTGCAATTGTCATTTTCGAGTCCTTTCTACACAAACTGTGTTTTTTATTAAAGATATTAGTTTAAGAAGGATTTAGTAAATTAGTTGATTTTAATGGTAAGAGGAACATCTTCACCCTTAATTCGTCTTGCAATAGCATCAAAAGCGATAAGGCTTGGAGCTTCATAGGGGAGGGGAAAGCCTTTTCCAGTAGCAATAAAAAGTTCTTGGTCTTCTGGAATAACACCGATAAGCTGAACGCCGATTGTATCGATTATCTCATCAAGGTCTCTGATAATTTCATTAGTTATTGTTCTTTTGCTTACTTTATTAATAATAAGGCGTTGACGCTGATTACCTCTTTTATAAAATTCATCTGACATCATTTGTGCATCTCTTACACAGATAGGGTCAGGTGTAGTAACAACCAAAATCAGGTTAGACTGTTCGACAATATCAAATACATGGGAATTAATTCCTGCACCAGTATCTATAATAATATAATCAAAGTATTTTTTTACCTGCTGGCAAATATCAGCGATTTGTTCAGCGGTAACAACTGTAAAAGGGTTTTTAGGAGCACAAAGAATGTTTAAATTGCTTGCTACTTTAACCTGAGTAACGGCATCAATAGGCTCACATTTACCTTGCAGAACAGTACCTAAGTCTTGTTTTATATCATTTGACATACCGAAGATAATGTCAATACATCTTAATCCGAAATCGAGTTCAATAATGAGAGTACGGTTACCCATTTTCGCCAAAGAATAGCCGAGCCCTGAACAAATAGATGATTTACCTGTGCCACCTTTTCCAGAAGTAACAGCAATTACTTTTGACATAAGAACTCCTTTCATAAGCTATTAATGTATTATTGAAACATAAGTAAATTCTCAATATAATCCTTTTTTATTATATCATAGACCATTAACATTTCAAAGTATAAATTTTGAAAATGCAATAAGATTGTTAAATTTGTTTCAATTCTAATAGCTCTTTTGTGCATACTTAACAATTCTTATAAATGAAATATAAACATTAATTTTTATGATTATGATGATGTGTGGTTGTCAAAAAAATAAGCATCAATAATTTTTCTGACCATATATTTTGAATTAGTTCCGCCTTCAATAATTCCAGCAAAGGCAATTTGTGGGTCATCAGCAGGTGCGAATCCAATAAAAACTGAGTCCTGAACTCTGGAGTCCTGCTGAGGGGTACCAGTTTTTATGGCAACATCGAAGCCAAGACCATTTAATGAATATTCACCGCTTGGGGTATTTTGTGCAGCTAGAATCATGCCTTGCTTTATATAATCATAAATTCCATCATAATTTAAGTTTATTTGTGAAGCGATTACAGACTCTGTTTTTTTGATTTGTTCAGTCATGGTATAGTTGTAAATGCTATCAACAAGGTATGGCTTATAGCGTACACCTTCATTTGCAATAGTGCAGGCAACTGACGCTAATTGAAGAGGAGTAACTGCAACCTCTGACTGTCCAATTGCAGCCTGTAAAAGCTGACCTATTGTCCAATCGAGACCTAATCTTTCAAATGTGTCAGGATTAGCGATATAGCCAGCAGAATCACCTGATTCCAGGCCTAGACTTTGTCCTAAACCATATAGCTGTGCGTATTCTGTTAGTTTGTCTATGCCAAGTCTTTGACTTAGCTCATAGTAGTATATATTACATGAAACCTGAATAGAGCGTATAACATTGATATTTGAGTGATAGCCAGTACAGCCGACAGTAATGTCGTGAAATTTATAAGTTTTTCCGCAGAAAAATGTTGAAGAGCTTGTTACAATACCTTCATTCAGACCAGCTGTTGCAGATATTGTTTTAAAGGTTGAGCCGGGACGATAAAGTCCATCAGTTGCACGGTTAATGAGGGGTGTATTTGGCCTTTGCAAAATTTCATCATAGTTATTGATATACTCATCTATTGTGTAGGTAGGAGCGGTAGCAAGTGCAAGTACAGCACCTGTTTTTGCGTCGAGAACAACGATAGAACCAGCATTTACATTTTTATATTTTGGTGTATCGTTAAGATATTTTATAAAATCGTCTAAAACGCCTTGAACTTTCCTTTGAAATTCGCTGTCAATAGTGAGCTTTATAGTGTTTCCAGGAGTTACATTCTGAGTAATTTTTGATGATACAACAGTACCGTTAAGGGTAGCTATTTCACGGATACCATTTCTGCCACGCAGATAATCCTCCATAGCATATTCTATTCCGCTTTTTCCAACAGTGTCATTGAGTGCATAGCCTTTATATTTCAGTTCTTCATATTCTTCAGCATAAATTGGGCCAACTGTCCCGATTTCGTGCGGGATAATATCTACCTGAGTATATGAACGAATAGGCTCTTCAGCAATATCAACTCCTGATAACTCTAAGCCCATTTCCTTAATTTTTGTGACAACATCAGTAGAAACATCTTGTGCAAGTATAAATTTATTGCTTATAGAAAAGTTTTTTAACAGCATTTCATATCTGATACCAGCAATAATACGAATTTCCTCATCTGTGTATTTATCTGAAATATCATAATCATCAATTAGCTTGTCAATGCAATTTTCAGCAGTTGCATATACATTAAGATTAATCAATGCTTTAAGCTTTTCTATATCATCTTCTCTATTTTCCTTGAATGTATATGGTTTTTCAAAGCTAATTGGAATGGATTCGATATAATCATAATTATATTCTTTAAGGATTTTTACAGTTTTGTTTAGAATTTCGTTAGCTTTTGTATTATCAGGGGGGAAGAAAGCATTTTCAATAATAACGCAAAAAGCCACCTTGTTTTCTACAATGGACTTTGAGTTGATATCGACAATTTCTCCTCTGGTTGCATTAATTACCTGCTTTGATATATACGGTGTTTTAGTTTGATTAAGGTAATCAGTACCATCAACAATTTGGATTTTCATTAGTCTTAGCCCGCCAAGAGCCATAGCAACAAGAACAATAATAACTAAGATAAAGGTATTGAATTTTTCTAAAAATGCCTTCATATTCATAACCTCACATAAGCTTTCATTATAAAAAATTAAAATGAGAGCTGTGCCCTCATTCTTGTATAAATACCGATTTAGTCTTCGTTATTTGCTGGTTCTTCAATGCTGTGTATGCGTTTAGGCTGGAATTTATTATAAATCAGCCTTAATAGCAGGTAAACTAAAATAGTTGATATTGAAGTATATATCCAGCTAACAAATGTATATTTAAAGAATATTTGGCTGACATTTTCATATCCCCATATAGCATAGTAAAACAAATAGTCTAGAATTCCGTGAATGAACGCCAGAATAGCGCAGACATAAAAAGCATTTATAACATTCGGTCTTAACAAATGGTTAAAGAGCAACGATGTAAAAACACAGCATGCTATCAGCAGGATTGCATTGTAGCCAAATAGCTTATCACACGAAATATCCATAAGGAGTCCGCATAAAATTCCAGTAATTGTAGCAGTTATCTCATCACCCTCGTTAATAGAAATGCAAATAGCGATGGGTATGAGAAGAAGGGGTTTTACAGATGTTCCTATATTGGATGCAATAAAAGCAATGCTAATAATAAGCAGATAAAATGTCCATCGTATGAAAGCGTACAACCGAAATATTGATTTAGTTTTCATTTATCTCACCATTTTCGCTGTCATCATCGCTTGACATTGACTTTATTACGATAACGGTAGTCAGCTTGTTTATATCAACAGCAGGCTTTATGACAGCAAAAGCAGTCAAACCGTTTTCGTTTATGCCTGTTTCAACCACAGTACCAACGATATAGTTTTGTGGAAAAAGCCCACTGTTTCCAGATGTAACAATAAGGTTACCGGCTTGAATATTATTATCTTTATTAATATAAATCATTTGGCACAGGCCATTTGATGCCTTGTCAACACTTCCTTCAATAATGCCTGTATCCCTGCTTTCAACACAAAGCCCCCCAAGTGATACTTCAGGAGAAAGGATTGTTCTGACAATGGAGTAATTGCTGGCAACCTCAACAACAATGCCCACAATACCTTCGCCTGTAACAACTGGGTCATAGACCTTTATATCATCTTTACTGCCTCTGTCTATAATAAATGAGCCGAACGGGTCATTAGTAACACGACCTATTACAGAACATGGTGGGGAAAGCTCATATTGTGTATTTTCCTCTTTAATTCCAACAAATTTACGCAGTTCTTCAATTTCTTTTTTGACATTTTCATAATCTGAAAGCTTGTTATACAGCTCAGTAATTTGTTTTTTCAGTGCCTGATTTTCGTTATAATAATCCTCAGCATTGACATACATATCTATCTGAGTTTCAACTTTATTGGATATTGAATTAGAAAGCTTTCTTACAGGTTTAAAAATACTGCCTAAAAAATTGGAGCTTGCGATAGAAACGCCATCTTGGGTAACAGAGTATATCATAATTCCCACTAAAAGTGCAAGGATGCATAAAATTATTTTAAATTTTACACTTTTAAAGAAATCACCCATTACATTAACTCCCTTATAATATTATGTTGAATAACCCTGTAAAAGAATAAAATTGAGATTAATAGTATTTTGAGTCCTCTTGAAGTATTTCGTGGTATTTTTCAAGGTCTTCAATAATTCTGCCCGTACCCTCAGCAACGCAATCCATTGGATACTCAGCAATATAAACAGGCATACCTGTTTCTTTATTTATCAGCTTGTCAAGTCCTTTTAGTAAAGCACCACCGCCAGCAAGGGTAATGCCCTGATCTATGATATCGGCAGATAGCTCAGGTGGTGTTTTTTCCAAAGTAATTTTAATAGCCTCAATAATTCTTGATAGAGGCTCGGCCAGAGCATCTCTAATTTCAGTTGATGTTATTGTAATATTTTCTGGCAATCCATTAAGTAGGTTTCGACCCTTTATTTCCATTCTCTCTTCAATTTCAGAAGGATAAGCTGAACCAATTTCTATTTTAATGTTTTCAGCAGTTCTTTCACCAATAAGCAGGTTGTATTTTTTCTTAATGAAATTGATAATAGCTGAGTCAAACTCATCTCCTGCTACACGAACTGAGCGTGAAGTAACAATCCCTCCAAGAGAAAGCACAGCAACCTCACTTGAACCGCCGCCAATATCAACAATCATGCTTCCAGTAGGCTCAGAAACGGGGAGTCCAGCACCGATAGCAGCTGCCATAGGCTCTTCGATTATGGAAACTCTTTTAGCACCTGCATTTTCAGCAGCTTCTTTAACAGCTCTGCGTTCAACTGCAGTTACTCCTGAAGGTATGCAGATAATTACACGAGCTTTTGAAAAGATAGAATTTCCGAGAGCCTTCTTAATAAATTCCTGCAATAGGGTAGTGGTTATGACAAAATCGGCGATAACACCATCCTTAAGTGGTCTTACAGCAATAATAGAGCCTGGAGTTCTTCCGATAACATCCTTAGCCTCTTGTCCGACAAAGCGAGCCTTGTCAGTACGGGTATTGACAGCAACAACAGATGGTTCACGGATAATGATGCCTTTTCCTTTCATATAAATTAGGGTGTTAGCAGTACCTAAGTCTATACCAATGTCTTTTGTAAACATTTCAAATCTCCTTTTTTCTGTTAATTCCACAAATATGAATTACATGGAATAAAGCTATAATCAAAAAAATATAACATGAATATTTCCATGTAAATCGAATTATTTTTATCAAAAGTTAAATATATTAGTAAATTTAATCTATCTAATTTATTATACCACTAAAATTACGGTTACACAACTATTTTTTATAGAAAAATTTACATTTATTTAAATTTGCATATTAATAAGATGACTCTAAAATGTTTTTGTACAAAATGTTATATAAGGTATAATAACCAACGAACATTAATAACGAATGGGTATATTAATTATACATCTAGTCTGCTAACAATTTTTGGGTAAATGAAAAATGCGATAATAAAGCAAATAATTTGTGCAACACTTAGGGAAAAGTTTAAGCCAAAGGTAAGGTTAATCGACACAATATCTAAAGTGAACGGTTGAACACCTACTGATTTTGCATAACTTAGCCAGTTAAAATATGTAACACCATCACAGGCAGTAGCAATAATACTTCCTATTATGGCAGCAGCTATAAGCAAAAATATCAATATAATTTTCTTTTTCATTACTTCACGTCCTTTATTTATGTTAGGATAATTTAATACAAGCCTGTTGAGCCGAAACCCTTGTCACCTCTTTCGGTTTCATCGAAAAAATCAGCTTCAATTATCTCAGGTATTATTACAGGAGTTATAACAATTTGAGCAATACGCATCTGTGGTTCAACGATAAATGGTTTGTTGCCAAGATTAATTAACGGAACACTGATTTCACCACGATAATCGGAATCAACAACTCCCACAGAATTTGCAAGGGTAATGCCATGTTTTGAGGCAAGTCCTGAGCGCGGAAATACAAGCAGTGCAACATTTTCCTCTGAGGGCTTAACAGCAATTCCGATTGGTATTTTAACAATTTCATTTGGTTTTATTTCAATAGGCTCATCTATGCAGGCGGAGATGTCAAAGCCAGCACTACCACTTGTTTCTCTTGAAGGCATGACAGCATTTTTGCGTAATTTTTTTATATATAAGTCCATACACCCTCCTAAATAATTCCTCTATTATAAAGTCCTCTGGTATATCTATCGAAAGGACATTTTTTGTGATTAATATATTGATTTATAACATTACGGACCTCATCAGCTGTTTCCTCATGAAAAATTAGTTTAATAAAGCTAATATTTTTAAAATCGTAAATTTTATCTGCAAGATACAGTATCTCAGGGTTTAGAAGCTGCACATAATCATCATAGCAATCCACAATAATTTTTCTGCCTGTTCTATCAGTTAGAGTTTTTTTACAATTTCTACATCCAACCTCATTTTTAATAGGGCAGATTCTTGTAAGCATTAGGGGCAGTCTGCCATAAGCGACTATTCCTAATGGGATATCGCTATAAAGTTTTGTGATTTGATTTACTTTTAATTCAAAAGAAAGCACAGTATCTTCAAAACTGTTATCGGATAAATATTTCAGGCTATATGAATTTGTAATATTCAATCCGAAATCGCCATGCATTCTTAGATTGAGTTCTTGTCCAATTCTGATATAGGCAATATTATTGCAGAGCAGTCTTTTAAATCTTGTATTTTTAAGCATGCGTAATCTGTTGATAATTTCATTTTCATTAATAATAAATCTGGGTGGTTCTATAATTATTTTCTCTGCAAGAGGTGTAAGATAGCTAAGATTTTCTTCTATCTGCATGATTGGCAGTATTATAAATCCAACATCATCAATATTTACACCTTTTAACTGTTCAATGCTTTTCAACTGCACCCTTATCAGAGGTTGTCCATTACTTTGAGTGGCAGTTATAAATTCAATATTTTTATCCACTATTTCATATTTTGGTGTGAAGTATCTAATTCGCTCTTCGTTGAGTGCCCCAACAGCTTTACGCCTTAATTCATTTATTGATGCAGCAGGCAGCATTATTCCCTCATCAATATCAGCAGTAACCTTTTCAAAATTATAAATTGTATTGCCAAGTTTTTTAAGCTGTTTTTCTAGCTGTTCGGTGTCAGTGGGCTTGTTAAGTGCAATTTGGGGACTGTCCCCCTCAACACGCACTGAAAACCCATTACTATCAGTTGAGGTAATAACAGTAGGGGAGTCTTTATGAATACTTACATTAAATGAAATAGAGGCAGCTTTTCGCTCTTTTTCATATAGCTTTTTTAAATTTGGTAATACATCAAAGGCTGAAGTAACATCATCCTTTTGGCGTACACCAAACATATTTTTGCGATTATCAGTATAATATCCATCAGTAAAGCCGCTTCTAGAAAATACAGAACGCAATTCATGAGTATCCACTTTTTCATTTTTCAAAGCCTTAACACAAGATGAAACAGCAGCAGCAACATATTCAGGGCGTTTCATTCTTCCTTCAATTTTAAAGGATGAAACGCCTATTTCTGCAAGCTCCTGCAGATATTCTATCAGTGATAAATCCTTTAAGGATAAAGCACAAGCGTTGCTATCATTATGCGATGTAAACGGAAGTCTGCATGCCTGTGCACATAAACCCCTGTTAGCACTTCTTGAGCCTATAACAGCTGACATATAGCATTGACCTGAAACTGATACACATAGAGCACCATGCACAAAGACTTCAACCTCTATGCCGGTTTTACATATTTCAGCTATTTGCTTTTTACTTAGCTCTCTTGCCACAACTATACGGGAAAAGCCCATTTCTTTAGCAAGCAGGGCACCATTTGGTGAATGAATAGTCATTTGAGTGGATGCGTGCAATGGGATATCGGGTATTGTTTTCCTGATAATCTCATAAGCACCCAAATCCTGTATAATAAACGCATCAACGCCAGTTAAAGCAGACTGTATAATATGTTTATTAAAATTTTCCAATTCAGTATCAAAAAGAACTGTATTTACGGTAAGGTATACTTTAGCACCAAAAAGATGGCAATAATCCACTGCTTTTTTAAGTTCGTCGGTATTAAAGTTAGCTGCATTTTGTCGTGCTGAAAAATTTTTACCTCCGAGATATACAGCATTTGCACCACAGCGAATAGCAGCATAAACACTTTCAAGGCTTCCGCATGGTGCTAGTATTTCAGGTGCTAGAATTTTATCCTTCATATATTTTCCTTAAGATTTTTGAGTTGTAGATTTGCCTCAAGCTGTTCAATTTTATTTTTCAAAAAATCAATTTCCTTTAGAGCAGCCTCTTTTTCAATTCTAAGCTTTCCAGCCAAATCAACATATTCCTTAGTTTGATTTCTGACGCTATCAACCTTATTATTAGCCACTGTAAGCTCATGAAGTAGCGACATAGCAACCATAACAGTAGCATTATATGGTGACGCACCGGTTTCAGCTGAAGTATCAGAAATTCTTTTTTCCAATTTTTTTGCCAATCCATATATGTATGTAGGTTGTTCTTGAGTTTTCAAAGTATATTCTTTGCCGCAAATAACTACCTTAATTCTATTTTCCATAAAAGCACTCCGTTCTCCTTAATAATACATACATAAATATTATAATATATTTTTTCAAATCTGCAAAGACCTCATAATAATTTTTTAAGCTTAAAGTAAAAATTGTTATAGATAACGCAAAAGGGCTATTACTTTGCCTAAAATATCAGCATTATCAACAATAATGGGTTCCATTTGGTTGTTTTCTGGTTGAAGTCTTATTTTCCCTTTTTCTTTAAAAAATCGTTTAACAGTTGCCTCTTCAGAATTTATAAGAGCAACAACAATATCCCCGTTCTCAACAGTGGGCACTTGTTCGACTATTACAATATCGTCATTTTGAATGCCTGCATTAATCATGCTATCTCCACGAATCTTAAGTGCAAAGAGTGGATTAGAGTAGTTTTTATTTTTAGTCCAGGGAATATAGTCGGTGATATTTTCAATGGCGGTAATTGGAACACCAGCAGTAACAGTACCTATTAAGGGAACAGTACTGGAATTATAGCCTTTTAATTTAATGGCACGGTTTTGGTTATCAATTTTTTCAAGGTATCCCATTTCAGTAAGAATTGAAATATATTTATGGACTGTTGATGTTGATTTAATATTTAAATCGGTACATATTTCCCTAATTGTAGGTGGGATACCCTCCTCAATACGCTCTTTAATATAATTGTATATGTTTAAAGCCATTTCATTCAGCATAAATTTTGTCCTTTCCCAATCATCCGTTTATCATTTTTTTATAAATCATCTTTGCAACCTTGTAAACATCACCACAACCAAGAGTTATTATAAGGTCACCAGCTTGTGCATTTTCACAGACATAATCACAAACCTGTTGGAAGTTAAAGTATTTGCGTTCATCATTAGGTTCTTTATTTTCGTCCTGTTCAAAATAAACACAACCATCAATTTTGTTCCCTAAATCCTTAGTAAATATATTAAATGTGTTTTTCTCTCTTGAGCCCATAATATCGGTAAGGACAGTAATATCTGCAATTGATAAGGCTTCTGCAAAATCATCTAATAGTAAAGCAGTTCGTGAAAAAGTAAATGGTTGAAACACAGCCCAAACTCTTTTATAGCCCATTTCCATTGCCGCTTTAAGGGTAACAGCAATTTCAGTAGGGTGGTGTGCGTAATCATCAACTATTGTAATATCATTTACAACTCCAATTTGTTCAAAGCGTCTACCGGCTCCCTTGAAATCATAGAGTCCTTTTTGGATGCTTTCGATATCAGCATTGACATAAAGTGCAGCAGCAACGGCTGCGAGTGAATTAAGAACATTATGTGAGCCTGCAACATTAATTGTAATGTCACATACCTTATTACCTTTATGCATAACAGTATATGATGTTTGCATTCCCGTAATTTTTTTAATATTTGTTGCATAGTAATCATTAGTTTCATTTATTCCAAAGGTAATAATTTCTTTACCTGTTATACCTTCAACAGCCTTCATAGAGTTTTGACAATCGCCATTAACAATAATGGCTTTTGTAGTTTTTTCACAGAATGCATGAAAGGATTTGATTATATTATCAACTGTTTTGAAATAATCGAGGTGGTCAGCATCTATATTAAGAATAACTGCAATATCGGGATAGAGTTTTAAAAAGGTATCAACAAACTCACAGGCCTCACAAACCATGATATCACTTTTACCAGCAACTCCGCTACCATTAATGCAGGGCAGTTTTCCTCCGATAAAAGCAGATAAGTCTATCTGAGCAGTATATAAAATTTGAGTAATCATTGAGGTTGTAGTAGTTTTGCCATGTGTTCCTGCAACACATATAGCATTATCGTACCAGCTTGTAATAAGTCCTAAAACCTCACTTCTTTCTAAAACATGAACACCACTGGCTTTAGCGGCAATAAGTTCTGGATTATCAGCCATAATTGCAGCGGTATAGATAATTAAATCAGCTCCCTCAATATTTTCAGCTTTTTGTCCGAAATAAACGGGTATTCCCATTTTTCGTACTGCATCAAGGGTTTCTGTTTCATTATTGTCAGAACCTGTTATATAATACCCCTTAAAATGTAATATTTGTGCAATAGGATACATTCCTGAGCCGCCAATTCCTATCATATGAATATGTTTTTTTCCAACTAAAATATTATTCTGCAAAATATTCAATAAAATCATCCTTTTCTATCTTTATTTTTATTTTTTTATGTGATATAATATAACAAGTTGATATAAAAGAAACTTTTAGGTTAAATTATTGTTAGCGACGAATTAATATGTAAAAGTATTAATTAACAATAATATTAATCTTTTAGGAAGAATATTTTTAATAAAATCAACTAAATGAATATTAATGTGAATACTAATGTATATTTTAACCATCAGTGTTCAATAATATTCTTGAAAGCACAGAATATGGGCTTTAAATAACAACTGCAGGAGGTCAAACTATGGAAATCACAGATATTAAAATCAGAAAAATTATTTCAGAAGGACGTTTAAGAGCTGTTATTTCAATAACACTTGATAATCAATTAGCGGTTCACGATATCAAGGTCGTGCAGGGTGATGAAAGATTGTTTGTGGCAATGCCAAGCCGTAAGGATGAAAGTGGAGTATTCCGTGATATAGTTCATCCTATTTCACCAGAGGCAAGAGAGATGATTGAATCAAAGATTTTAAATGCGTATGAGCGTCATCTTGCAATAGCTGAAGCAGAGGCTATTGCTGTTGCACACGAAGCAAAGGAATTGCAGGCACCACAATCTGAAGAAGAAGCGTCTGAATAAATTATGAACTAATCGGCGTATAAGCACTAATTAAGTTGGTCTTAATTAGTGCTTACTTTATTTTATGATTGATTTTGGGTTAAAAGATATGTTTTAAGCAAAGCAATCTGAGTTTTTGCATCACAAATTTTATTATCCATAACAAGTCCAATTGCCTCATCAAAAGGCATTTTAATAATATCAAGGAATTCATCGTCATCAAGTTGTTGATTTTTAAAGGTAAGTCCCTTAGCGAGATAGATATGGATTTTTTCAGTTACATAGGCAGGAGTAGGGTAAGCTGTTCCAAGATACGAATATTCACGAGGAACAGCACCTGTTTCCTCCAAGAGCTCACGAAGACCACAATCATAGTGATTTTCGTCGGGATTGATTTTTCCAGCAGGAATTTCAAGGATAGCCTCTTGTAGAGGATAGCGAAATTGCTTGACTAAAATCACTTCGTTATTGTCAGTTACAGGCACAACGCAAACTCCGCCAGAGTGATGCACCACCTCACGAATGGCAGTTTTATCATTTTCAAGGAGTACAGTATCTTTGGTAACCTTAAAAATTTTCCCATCATAAATTTCTTCAGTTTGAATCATTGTTTCTTTAAGATGCATATTAAACGCTCCGTTCTATTTCTTTATTATTGAATCAATAAAATTATGGTGCAAGGATATTTCGGAAGAGTCTGAGTAGTCATAGTAGTGGGTATGTGTTGATAATTCCTTATGATTAAAGCGTTTTGCAATTATTAAATAAACAATTAGTAGCAACACACCACATATTGATATATATAGTCCTACTCTCAATCCGTCTGGTTCATAGTTAAACTCAATAATATTTTCGCCTACCTCAGCCTTTACAGCCATAAAGCCGTAATTTACACGCTCAATATCAACAGGCTTTCCATTTACAGTAGCAGTCCAGCCCTTAGCATGAGGAACACTGAAAAATACGAGATTCTCATTTTCAAGATTAATTTTTGCAGTGAAACCATTAGTTGCATATTCAAAGCTTTCACAAGCATATTGTGCTTTTATTCTGCACTCCTCAAGATATGCTGTTTCAGATAAATTGTACATACTGTCATCAGGTACTGGCTGAATTATATCCGAATATTTTTCAATTTGCTCATCATTTAAAAGAATTGCTTTTATGAGGAGCTTTTCTCTAGATTGAGAGGTTTTTGATTTCATTATTTTTTCATTAATATAGTAATCATAGGTAAATCCCATTGGTATATAATACTTGTTTTCATATATGTCAAATTCATTTTGTGTGTCATAATATTCAAAACCGGGAAGATTGATTTTTTTCTGTTTATCATTATTTTCATCAGTAACCTTATCAAAATAATATTTTACAGAAAACAATCCTCTAAGAGTATAGCTGGAAATAGGGGCTCTAGATGCAACATCACGGGGAATTCCTATTTCACCGTAAAACTCCATTATAGATGCAGGCACAATGCTATGGAAGGTTCGCATTGATGATATGTCCCAAAGCATAGGGTAGTTATCGTAGTTTTCGGATATATCAATACGATAGAATTCGCCATCATTTTTTTCAAGGCTAATTTTTTTTCCGCCATTAATAGCGATATTACCATAGCTCTTTGGATAAGGTCCGATTGAAACTCCGTAATAGAATACAGTTGAGGTGCAGATAAGTGAGGCTATTACTGTAACCATCACAGTAGTTTTCATAAATGGGGCACTGGATTTTCTTTTTAAAAGAATATATATCAAAGCCAAAAGGTTAGCAACACTTACGAATAACGTAATATAGAAATAAAATTGGTCATCTGGCAGTGAGAACCACTTAATTTTATTATCAACCTGTTGAGGGAATAGAGAAATTACTGCGAAAGCAGTCAGTATTATTGCACAGGCTGCAACACCTTTTTTAAAGGAAATTTCACGATTATCAAGCGAATAAGCTGTTACCATTGCCATAATAAGAATAGGCATATAATACCATCTTGCATAATAAGAGCTGTTAAACATGTAGAATGAACTGTTGAGAATAGGAACAAATGCCATGATGGTACATATTATAATTAATTTTGATGCCCAATGCTTTCTTTTATGCTGAATAAATGCAATTACACCAGCCATTGAAAATAGTGGGAGATACCCTGCAATTGATGCCCATTTTGCACTTTCAGAGCTGAACAGATTAGGTCTTGCAGGTACATCGGGTATCATGAAAAAGCTTTGGATTATTCTCCAAAGTATTGTTTTATCACCATAAGCTATAAGGTTTGTTCCATACAAGCGCTCCTCTATTCTATAATTTCCGAGTATGGCAAGTGCAGATGGTATTAAAATTACAGCTGCAATCATAACACCGATAACGGATTCAAAGGCAAGAGAAAAGAATTTTCTCCTGTCAATTTTGAAATCTTTAGATGTGAGTCTAACAAGGAAGTATAATATCACGAAAACTACTTGACCAGTAAAGAAGAAGTAGTTAAGTATTGCCATAAAAGCAACTGATAAAGCGAAAACGCCGCGCCTGTTATTATTTACTCTTTCTTCAAGGGCTATCAATAGAAGAGGGAAGAATGCAGTTACATCTTGAAAATGATTAAAAAAGAGATTATATGCTTGAAATCCTGAGAAGGAATATAAAAGTCCACCGATTAAGGCAGCATTTTTGTTTCTAACAAAGCGTCTTATATAGGCATATGCTGTAACGGCTGCAACAGAATGTTTTAGGCATAATAAAATTGACATCAGATAGGGTACAATACTGTTTTTAAAAAGCAATGTCAGCCAGAAAAAAGGACTTCCTAGTAAATAGAATGTGTATGAGCCGATAAAATTTGCTCCTAAATCCGTACCCCAATGCCAAAAGATATTCCCTTCGCGAACAGCCTTGTGGGCTAGATGATAAAAAGGAATTTGCTGTGAATTGAAATCACCGTAATATATAAGGTAGCCTTCATTAACAATTAATGTTGGTAGGAATATTACAAATAAAATAAAAAAAGCAAGAAGGAATGCTTGCAGATATTTTTCATTACTTTTTTTTGATCCGTTTAAAAGTGGATTTATAAGCTTAATCATCAGATTACCTCCATGAGATTATGGGAATTACAAGTATTATAAAATTGTCTTCTAGATGAACCAAATTAAAATTGTCGCATAATATAATAGAGAACACCATATAAGCTAACAAGGCAGATTTATATCAGAGAAACGATATTGGTCGCAATACCTGCGTCAGTTATATCAATAAAGGCATATGATGGACTTTTACCATCTCTAGGGCATGATGCACTTCCTGGATTGATTACATACAATCCGTTTTCGTAATTGGTATAACGGACATGTGTATGACCAAAAGCAATAATATCTGCATTATTTTCGATAGCAAGCTTTTTCAGTCTGTCAAGTGAATATTTCACATTAAACTCATGTCCATGAGTTGCAACGAGCTTATGCGAATTTTCGAGTGAAAGTACTAGGACAGATTGGCTAAAGCTGGCTAAATCACAATTACCCTTTACATGGTAAAATTGCAGATTTGGATATTGCGTCGCAATACTGTCGAGTTCTCTTTCGCCATCTCCAAGATGAATAAAGAGGTCGGCAGAAGGATTTCTTTTCACAATATTATTTATTGCAGCATAGTTTCCATGCGAGTCTGACATCAGAACTATTCTCATATTAATAACTCCATATACTTCTATTTCAAAAAATTATAACATAAATATGGAGTAAATACAAGTATAAAAATGTCTTGTTTAAACAGTTTGGTGTTAAAAAAATAACACGAATGAGAGGATACAGTTATGAACAATAATATTAATCCAAAAAATCTTGATGCTATGCTAAAAATAGCTGGTAAAAAGCTTAATATGGATCCTAAAGTTTTAAAAACTCAATTGGAACAGGGTAAGTTTGATGCGGCATTAAAAAATATGAATAGCAGTGATGCAGAAAAATTTAAAAAGGTTATGAATAATCCGAAGCTGGCAGAGCAGCTTATGTCTTCAGAGCAGGCTCAAGCATTATATAAGAAATTAATGAGTGGAAAATAGGATTTTATATATTAGATTTATTTTCAAGAGCATCAAAGTTTCAAAATAAAAGGAAAGTCTGGAGAGTATTTCAATGGAAGATATGATGAGTAAAATACAGGGGATGCTGTCCGACGAGGAAAGCTTAAAGCAAATAAAAGAGTTGGCAGATATGATAATGTCCTCTAGTGGTAGTAGTGATGAATCGGGAGAAAGCGAAAGCAGTAATGGGGATAATTCATCGTTTTCATTTAATGATGAAAATAATAATGATGAAAGCAATGACAATGATTTAGGTTTAGATATAGGTATGCTATTGAAGCTGACTGGACTATTCAATAGTGCTCCGCAAGATGATAAGAACACTCAGCTTTTACTGGCCTTAAAGCCTTTATTAAAGGAAGAGAGGCAGGAAAGGGTGGATAAAGCGGTTAAGATGATGAAACTATATGCAGTTTGGACTATTGTAAAAGAAAGTGGTATGCTTAAGGATATGTTTTAAGTACTGTGCTAATTCAACCTACTTATGTGGGCAGATATGAAATATTTGAATAGGAATAATCTTCTGTTTTGAATTAGTATTATAGCAAGTTCCTTAATAATAAGGGGAGCTTGCTATAATATCCTTAACAGTATTATAGCAAAGGAGGTTAATTATGGAGGTTTACAATCACTATGAGATAAACAATATGCGTCAAGATGCTATCAGGCGTGCAAAAGAGATGCAGAGGAAGTCAAATATGGGTATGCAAAGCACCGCAGGCAGACCAATGAACTCACCATATAACTCCAATAGCTCAGGTATGCAGAATAAACATATGAATTCGCAAAGTAGTTCTCAAAATGCTGGAGTTCAAAATGTAAGCAGACCTATGAATTCGTCATATGGCTCAAATACAAAAAATAATAACAGCCAACCGGAACCACTTCGTTATGAAATGCCATATCCTTTCGGATATTATAGTAGAAAAAATAGCAATAATTCCAATGAAACGAATAAGCAGCAATTTAATAATAGTGGAAAAGCCAATTCAAATAATAATTTTGCGTATGGAAAGCCATTTCCGCATAAGGATATGCAAGAGCAGATTAAGGAAGAAAAAAAGCCAGCAAAAGAACCTCCTGCGTCAGTTGGAAATTTTTTGAACGGGATATTAGGTAATTTTTTATATGATTCACAGGGTAAGATTGATAGTGAAAAATTACTTGTTCTTGGGCTGATATTTTTATTGGCAAAGGAAGGCGTAGATATAAAGCTTTTACTGGCATTGGGATATATTTTAATATAATAGCATAATTTTTACAAATACTTTATATAATTATTATAGGTAATTGAATAATAATGTAATTAATGTCAATATTACACCTAAGGAATCTTTTAATATAATTAAGGGGTGTAATTAATGGGAATAATAAAAATGCTTGCCACTAGACCAGCGATAAAAGCAGAGATGGCAAAGCGTGAAGAATTTTCAAAGAAGATATTAAAGGATATACAAAATGTCTGTCATAAAAGAACTGTATTAAAGGCTAAATATGGACTTGCCAGTGACGATGATTTAATAGAATCAATTATATACGAGGAATTAGCCTTACATTCAAGATATAATTATCTAGTAAAAATAGCTAAAGAAAATGGCGTAAAATTAGACAGAAAGTGTTTATTTGTGAAATGGGACAATGAGGTGTAAAGAATGGATAATTTAATATTCTGGGCAGCGTGGGCATTGGCAGGAATTATAATGCTTGTATTTTATGCAAAAAGAAAGAAATCTTTAAAATCAACACTTTTTGGAATGCTTACAGGAGTATCGGCGTTGTTATTGCTGCATTATTTCGGTGGTGGATTGGGATATCAGCCAAGTCTTAATTTATTTAATACTATGACAGCGTTGGTTTTAGGTGTACCTGGAGTAATTATGATGCTTATAATAAATATATTTCTATAAAATATTATGTGTAGAACCATGTTGCTTTGAATATTTGCAATAAAGGTATAAGATAGACGAATACCCTGTATTTTCGAATTGAGAATACAGGGCTTATTTATTTGCAAAAACATATGGTATAGAAATGTTTTTAGCGGATTTTAACAAATACTAAATTNTAGCATAGACTATTANTAAATAATAAATAAGGATGATGATAATAATGTATGATTTCTATCCGTTTTCTGTTGTTCCNCTTCAATATCCATATAATGCCTTAGAGCCATACATAGATGAGAAGACAATGTTTTATCATCATAATAAGCATTATCAGGCATATGTGGATAAGCTTAATAAAATTTTAGAGGATAATCCTGTTTTACAAAGATATGATTTAGAAAGCTTGGTAGTTAAAGCAAACTCTCTGCCGCAAAGTCTTGCTACAGAAATAAGGAACAATGCAGGTGGAGTATATAATCATAAGCTATATTTTTCAACTATGACACCGAATAAAACACAACCATCTGATTTTCTGTTAAAGAAAATTAATTCTGATTTCGGTTCGTTTGAAAATTTAAAAAATAAGTTAAAAGATAATGCATTGGCTCAGTTTGGTTCAGGGTATGCTTGGCTTGTATATACTAATGGATGTTTAAGAATAATCAGAACAGCGAATCAGGATGTACCATTGTTGACTTTAAATTATCCTTTGTTACCAGTTGATATATGGGAGCATGCGTATTATTTAAAGTACCAAAACAGGCGTAATGAATATTTTGAAAATTGGTTTAAGATTATCAATTGGGATGAGGTTGAGGAAAGGTATATTCTGGCGATGAATAAAAGATGCTGAATTAAATGCAACAATTAAAATATGGTGGGTTTTAAAATAATTGATTACCAATATAAAATAAACAACAGGTGTATACTTTTCTTATACACCTGTTTTAATTTAAATATCCGAGATATATTTTCGCTTTGCTTGAGACTTTTAAAAAATACGGTTGCTTAAATAACAAAATCACCATAAGGATAACCATTGTTGTACATCTTTCGCTTGACTCTAAACTGTTCAAGGTTTAATAGTTACACAAAGTACGAAAGTAGTGACTTGTTATAAATACAGGGAAAAACGAAATGTGAAACTGATATAGGAAAACTTAAAGATAAGTATATTAAAATTGTCTACATGCTAGAAATTGGTGATATTTTGTAAATCTGCATACAAAGATATTTAACATATTTTGAATAAGCATTGATTTTAAACATGCCATGATTTATAATATAATAGTGAAAAATTATATGAATACTTTAAATGGCTTTGTAACACAAAAGACAGAATATTATCCATTAGATTTTAAAGAATTTATGTTAAGAAGATGTAAGTTAAAACACAAGTTCCCATTAATAAACTATTTTTTACCAACCGGAGGGACAAGGCTTAAATGAAAAAAATACTTCTTGTTGAGGACGACAAAAGCATAGTTGAGAATCTTAAAGAATTTCTTATAAATGAAGGCTATTATGTTGATACGGTTGCTGGACAATCGGCTGCTATTGATATGCTTGAGGAGAATAAATATGACCTGCTGCTTGTAGACATTTCTTTGTCTGATGGGAATGGGTTTGCTGTTTGCAAGGCAGCAAAAAGCAAAAACGATTTGCCAGTGATTTTTTTAACTGCATCAGGTGATGAATACAGTGTTGTGACAGGTCTGGATATGGGTGCCGATGATTATATAAATAAACCTTTTCGTCCGAGAGAGTTGAGTTCAAGGATTAGAAGTGTTTTGCGACGATATGGGAAAACACAATCAGTTGTAGAAGTGGGTGGATTATGTGTTGATATAATTAGAGGTAATGTTTCAAAGAACGGTGTTGAAATAGTGCTTTCTGCATTAGAATACAGACTGCTGCTTGTGTTTTTAAACAATAAGGGTACAGTTCTTTCAAGAAGCAGATTGCTTGATGAAATCTGGGATATTGCAGGTGAGTATGTAAATGACAATACGCTAACCGTTTACATAAAACGGTTACGAGATAAAATTGAGGATGATCCACAGTTCCCGACGATTATCAAGACAGTACGAGGTTTGGGATACAGGGTAGATTAACCTATTATAAAAGGAAAAGATAAATGAAATTACTTAGGAATCATGATGTTAAACGTAGCTTATTGCTATATATTTTGTTGACCGTGTTTTTTACGGTTGCAGCTGCTTTTTTCAATGTTTACTTTTCGGCTTATATTTTCGTTGTCTGTATAGCTTTTACTCTGATTAATATATTTATAACATATAGAAGGTACAAAAAAATTAGCAGTTTCAGCCAAGAGTTAGATAAAATACTACATGGAAATGAAACAATAAATTTAAGTGAATACTCAGAGGGCGAGCTAGCAATATTACAAAATGAAGTGTCGAAGTTATCTATACAACTAAGGGAGCAGGCGGAAAATTTAATTAATGATAAAATATTTCTAACAGATGCTATTGCGGATATATCCCATCAGATTAGAACTCCGTTGACATCACTAAATCTTATTATATCCTTTTTATCAAAGCCTACCTTAACAGATGAACGACGGTTTAGTCTTGTTAAGGAAGCGGAAACTCTTCTCACCCGTATTGACTGGCTAATTTCAGCGTTATTGAAAATGTCAAAACTGGACTCAGGAACTGCTAATCTGATAAAAGAGACCGTTGATGTTAAAAATCTGATTAATCGTGCTACGGCCTCAATTGCAATTCCTATGGAATTACGGGAACAGCAACTTGTCACACACTTTGAAAGTGAACCATCATTTACAGGTGACTTGCAATGGACTGTTGAAGCTGTTGAAAATATTTTGAAGAACTGTATGGAGCATACTCCAAGAGGTGGAATTATAACAGTCAGAGCAAATGAAAATGCTATATATACTGAGATTGTTATAAGTGATAATGGTGTTGGAATAAATAAAGAGGATTTACCACATCTTTTTGACAGGTTCTATAAGGGGAAAAATTCAAGCTCTCAAAGCTTTGGAATCGGTTTGGCATTGGCAAGAATGATAATAGTTAGTCAGAACGGAACAATCAAAGCGGAAAATAACCCTGCGGGAGGAGCTGTTTTTACAATAAGATTTTACAAAGGAGTTGTTTGAAAGAGCCGAAACAGGCTCTTTTTCGTTTGTGACATTTTTGTTATTTTAAAGTCACCTATATGTCACCATAGTCTGATACAATTAATTCATAAAGATAAGTTTGAATACAAAATAATAAAAAGGAAGGCGGTATTATGGAAATATTAAGAGTAGAAAATCTTACAAAAATATATGGAAATAATGATAATACGGTAAGAGCACTTGACGGGGTATCATTTTCAGTGCAAAAGGGTGAGTTTATTGCCATTATAGGTCCTTCAGGCTCAGGCAAATCTACATTGCTGCATATTCTCGGGGGAGTTGATAAACCGACAAGTGGAAAGGTATATACGGGAGGACAGGATGTTTATGCGCAGAGTGATGAGGAACTTGCAATTTTCAGACGCCGGCAGGTAGGACTTATATATCAATTTTATAATCTTATTCCGGTGCTAAATGTTGTAGAAAACATAACATTGCCTGTTTTGATTGACGGTAGGGAAATCAATAAGGCAAGGCTTGAAGAATTACTTGACACATTAAAACTTAAGGGGCGGGAAAATCATCTTCCTAATCAGCTTTCGGGTGGTCAACAGCAACGCGTTTCAATAGGTAGGGCGCTGATGAATGCTCCTGCAGTAGTACTGGCTGATGAACCTACTGGTAATCTTGACTCAAAAAACAGCCAGGAAATTGTAGAGCTGTTGAAGTTGTCAAATAAGAAATACGGTCAGACTCTTATTGTTATAACACATGATGAAAATATAGCCTTACAAGCAAATCGCATAATTGCAATTGAGGACGGAAGAATAACGCGTGACGAGGTGTTGCGTAAATGAACATATTAAACAAAGTTACAATAAAATTACTTGTTAAAAACAAGGTAAGGACGTTAGTTACAATAATAGGAATAATTTTATCTGTCGCCATGTTTACAGCAGTAACGACAAGCATATCGAGCTTTCAGAATTTTCTCAAAGAAGTTATAATTGCGGAGGAGGGCTATTGGCATGGCGCAGTGTATAATCTTAACAACACAGGTATCGAGAAAATAAGAAATAATTCTGATGTAGAGAAAATTGCTTTAATTCAGAATATTGGATATGTACAGCTTGAAAAGTATAACAATGAAAACAAACCCTTTTTGTTCATTGGCGGAATCGATAGCAGCTTTGTTGATATTATACCGATTTATTTTAAAGACGGAAGGCTTCCAGAGAGTTCAGATGAAATAATTCTACCCGCACATCTCTTAACAAATGGTGGTGTTAGGTATAATGTAGGAGACATACTTGAACTGGATGTAGGCAAGGTTATGATTAATGGGATTCCGCTTACTCAGCAGGATACATTTGCTTTTGGCAATAGTTTTAAAATGGAATTTACAAAGGGCATGCATAGAACCTTTAAGGTTGTAGGTATTTATGAACGACCGGACTTTGAATACTATTCAGCTCCAGGATATACAGCATTGACCTTAAGCGATGGCAGTAAAGAATATAACTCCGATGTTTATTTTGTATATAACTCTCCAAAGTATGTAAGCAGTTATCTTGACAACAACTTCAAGGAGAATAATACTAGGATACACTCTGATTTACTTCGTGTTATGGGTATATCGGATGATAATGCGTTCAATTCAGTATTATACAGTTTGGGAGCAATATTAATTATTCTGATAATGGTTGGCTCCATTTCATTGATTTATAATGCTTTTTCCATATCCGTATCCGAGAGAACAAAACAGTACGGATTGCTGACATCCGTAGGTGCAACAAAGCGACAATTAATGCGAAGTATTTTGACAGAAGCATCATTGCTTAATGTGATAGGAATCCCCATAGGGGTACTGGCTGGTATGGCGGGTATTGGAATAACATTCATGCTTTGNGAGGATTTGTTTAAGTCTTTTCTTAATATATCATCAGGACTTGTATTAAAGCTTCATGTTTCATGGGAGGCTTTGGTGATTGCTCTTTTAATAAGTATTGTAACTGTTTTGATTTCAGCATATATTCCAGCAAAAAGAGCAATGAAAGTATCGGTTATTGATGCTATACGCCAGACACAAGATATAAAGATAGATGCACGCAAGGTAAGGACTTCAAAATTATCCTATAAGTTGTTTGGGATTGAGGGCATGATTGCGACTAAAAATTTTAAGCGCAACAAAAAGAAATATCGTGCGACAGTGATATCACTTTTTATAAGCGTTGTACTTTTTATATCAGCCTCTAGTTTTTCAGTATATCTGACGGAAGGTGTTAGATCTGTTGTAAGTGTTTCGGAATATGATATAGCCTATTCATTGTCAGCGGATGATACTCAAAATATGTCCATTGATGATATATACAAGAAGCTGTCATCAATTGATGGTATTAGTAAATCAGGATATACACTTGTCACATACCAAAGAGTTCTTGTGCCAACAAATCTTGTTAACAAAAAATATATAGATTACCGTAAGCAAAAGTTAGGTAATGATTCTTTTGATGCAAATAACTCTGATTTGTTTGAATTTGATGCATTACTATATTTTATAAATGATGATTTATATAAAGAATTTATAACAGCAAATAATCTTGATATTAATAAATTTATGGAGTCAGACCTGCCAGAAGCTTCTGTTATAGATTTTGTTAAAAAGTATGATGGAAAGTACCACACATTCAATGTATTAACAGAAAGCAGCATGGAAGTATTGCTTGCACAGCAAAAAGAGGGCGAAGAGTATGATAGCTTGAATGAATCGAGCTATGAAGAAAACATATTGGATAATGAAGCGTATGATTTAAAATCGGTTAAAATAGGGGCTGTTGTTGAAAGCAAACCTTTTGTAGTTGATATAAATACTGATGGACTAACATTTTTATATCCGTATAGTAAACTCAATGCAGTTCTTGGTAATGGTGATTATGACGAAACACACAGTGCGGTATATTTTAAAGCTGAGGATCATAAAGCTGTTTATGAAAAAATGAGTAATGTAATTATGGAAAATGGTCTGAATTCATCTAACCTTTATGATTACGCAGATAGGGTAGAGTCACAAAGAGCGTTGATTACAGTGTTAAATGTGTTTTCATATGGATTTATTGTTCTTATTTCACTTATTGCTGCAGCAAATGTTTTCAATACTATCTCAACAAATATCTCTCTTCGCAGACGGGAGATGGCAATGCTGAAATCGATTGGAATGACTCAAAAGGGATTCAGTAAGATGATGAATTTTGAATGTTTACTATATGGAGTAAAGGGTTTAATATATGGTCTTCCAGTTTCGTTTGTAATAACCTATTGGATTTTTAAAAGCATATCAAATGGTTGGGAAACAAACTTTTTTATTCCATGGCAAAATGTCGCAATAGCGGTTGGAAGCGTATTTGCTGTTGTTTTTGCAACTATGATTTATTCCATGCAAAAGATTAAAAAAGATAATCCTATTGATGCATTGAAAAATGAAAATCTCTAGTTTTACTGCCGTTTACCTAATGGTAAGCGGCATATTTCTATATGGTAAGTATTTTAAAGCAGGACTAAATTTGTATTTGTACGAAAATGTTGAAGAATTGATAATTAAGTTATTGTTTGATGTTATAAATTACAGATTATTGCTTGTCATTTAAAAGTATAATATTCGTTGGAACACACATAAAAATTACTTAAAGTTTTATGATGGATTGTTATTGATATAACAATTGAATATAAATTAAAAGCCAAAACAATTTTGTTTTGGCCTTTACAGTACTGATGCAATTATTAGCAATACACTCTTTAAGGAAATTTGAGAAAGAAATTTATAATGTCATATATAATTAAAATACAAAATATTACTTAACTGCATCAGCTAATATGCTACTTATATTATTCTTATCACACAGTTCAACAAAAGCCTGTTCTTCGCATATTTTTTTGCAGATATTCAATGTTTCTACATCTGCATCAACATCCAAAAGGAGTATTCTGATTGATTTCTTATCATTCCCCCACATTACATTCCGTATGATATTTCTCAGCTTAAACTCTATTGCATTTTCGTGCTTCTTTATTGGAATAACTATAATCGAGTCTTCTACTATACTATTTTCACTATAAATTAACTTAGCAAATAAATTTATTGATTGTATCGCTATAATAATGCCTAACAAAAGTACTGCAGTAATTATCAAGCTTTCCATTTCCAGCCCTCCTAAGTAAAATTTTCTTATTAATAGTTTATGATAAATCTATGTTTTTGTGATTGTAATTTACATTACAGGCATTATTATTATCAAAAATATAAAATAAGACTTGTATCTTCTTTAGTGAAAATACAAGCCTTAATCATATGTAATCAGATAGTTTAAAATATTTTACCTTACTACTATTGTTAATTTTGTCTGTTCGGTAGTTTCTTCAGTTTCCGTAGTTTCAGTTGTTGTTTTATTCTTTTTTTTATTTTCTCTAGGAGAATATCTTGTTGTTTCGGTATTATCTTCTTCTGTTTGCTTAACAACAGTAGTAGTTATCTCAGACACTTTGCTCTCCTCAGTGCTTTTTGAGTTATACTCCTTAATAAAATCCCAAATATTTGTTTCTGGTGTTTCAAAAACAATATTTGGTTTATCTATGCTGTTTACTCTTCCTTCATTATATCTATTAATCTTTTCTGTAAATGATAGCCCTAAAAATGAAAGAAATAAAGCTATGAACACTGCAGCTGCAATACTTACAATACGCTTCATATGCTTCTCCCCTAAAGTAATGAATTTTTGTTTATTATATCATATTTATAGTAAAATGTAAAGAATAAACTGCTTAATCAATCGCGTATTATAATTTAACTAGTATACTATTGCAAATAAATATTGCATAAAAAGTTAAATTCTTATTGTAATTATTCCAAATTTATTGTATACTATAAATATTATTGAAAACTTGAAAGGAAGATATTATGTACGAAGATATTATGGATTCTATCGGATTTGTCAAAAATGCAGATATTGAAGTTGGCGAGGCAATGGAGAAAGAACTTGCAAGACAAAAGAGAAACCTTGAATTGATTGCAAGTGAAAATATAGTAAGCCCTGCTGTAATGGCTGCAATGGGTTCTGTTTTAACAAATAAATATGCAGAGGGCTATCCCGGAAAGCGTTATTATGGTGGTTGCGAATGTGTGGACATTGTTGAGAATATAGCTATTGAAAGAGCTAAAAAGCTTTTTGGAGCAAAATACGCAAATGTTCAGGCTCATTCAGGTGCACAGGCTAATACAGCGGCATATTTTGCAATAATCAATCCTGGTGATACTGTTTTAGGTATGAGCTTGGCTCATGGTGGACATTTGACACATGGTTCGCCTGTTAATCTATCAGGTAAATATTTCAACTTTATTTCCTATGGCTTAAGCGAAAAGGACGAAAAAATAGATTATGATGCTATTGAAAAATTGGCAAGGGAAAATTCTCCAAAGCTGATTGTTGCAGGAGCAAGTGCATATCCAAGAGCGATTGATTTTGAAAGAATATCCCAAATTGCTAAATCTGTTGGTGCATACTTTATGGTTGATATGGCACATATCGCTGGATTGGTAGCTGCAGGCTTACATCAATCACCTGTTCCTTATGCTGATATTGTGACTTCTACGACTCACAAAACTTTAAGAGGCCCAAGAGGTGGATTAATTCTTACAAATAATGAAGAATTGGCAATGAAGATTAATAAGGCTGTTTTTCCTGGAATTCAGGGTGGACCTTTAATGCATGTTATTGCTGCAAAGGCAGTGTGCTTTGGTGAAGCATTGAAGGATGACTTTAAGGTATATCAGAAAAAAGTTATTGAAAATGCACAGGTACTATCTGAAGAATTGATGAAATATGGATTTAACCTTGTTTCAGGAGGAACTGACAATCATCTGATGCTTGTTGATTTGCGTCCATTTGATATCACAGGTAAGGAATTAGAGAACAGGCTTGATGAGGTTTATATCACTGTCAATAAAAATGCTATACCAAATGACCCACAAAGTCCATTTGTTACTAGCGGAATTAGAATTGGTACACCTGCTGTAACAAGCAGAGGTTTAGGTGCTGAAGAGATGAAGAAGATTGCTGAATATATTTATCTAACAGCTAAGGATTTTGAAAACAATGTTGATAAAATTAGAAACGGCGTAACTGAAATCTGTACTAAATTCCCTCTATATGAATAAAAATATGCAAAGAATGAGAATAATATAAAGATTATATGTACCAAAAGGCTGTGTAAAATAATATGCAGCCTTTGCATATTAGAAATCCCCTGAAGTTTTAAAATTCAGGGGATAATTATTTAATAATTAGAAAAATTTAATTAGCTGTATGGTAAAATCTATTTGCATTTTAATCGTGACAATAGTATAATATAAGTAATTGTATTTCTGGGAGGGAGTATACTGGAGGATATTACAATAAAAGTCGAAGGTACGGTTGAAAATGTGCTGTTTAGGAATGAAAACAATGGTTATATAGTTCTGGAAATAGATTCGCATGGTGAGCTGATAACTGTTGTAGGAACACTTGGTGACATTGATGAAGGCGAACAGCTAAGCCTTATTGGTAAATATGTTACGCATACAAAGTTTGGTGTTCAGTTTCAGGCAGAATATTGCGACCGAAAGCTTCCAAATACAGCAGTAAATATACAGAAATATCTTTCGTCGGGTGCAATAAAAGGAATTGGNCCTTCGCTTGCCAAAAAGATTGTAGATGAGTTTGGGGAACAGACGCTTGAGGTAATGGAAAATGAGCCTATGAAGCTTTTGCNGATTAAAGGCATTTCCCCTAAAAAGTGTGAGTCAATAGCAGCAGAGGTTAAGAAAATATTTAATTTAAGAATACTGATGACTTACCTATCTGGTTATGGAATAAGGGCGAAATATGCAATGAAGGCATTCCAGAAATGGGGTTTGGATAGTATGGATCTGATTCAGAATAATCCATATATATTGTGTGAACCCAGTGTCGGTTTAAAATTTAAGAAGGTTGAGGCTATAGCGAAGGATTTGCGAATATCAGCTTGCTCTCCAAAAAGAATTTGTGCAGGTATAGTTGATATTTTAACGCAGAATGCAGATGTTGGGCATACCTGTTTGCCTCTTGACAGGCTGCAGCCTTTGGCATGCAGGTATTTGGGTATTGGTGAAAAGGATTTTTATACTACATATAATGAAGCACTTGAGGAAGAAATAATATACGAATATAAGAAAAATGGCCGTGAGTTTGTGTATCTTAAGGATTATTATCTTGCGGAGTCATATATAGCTGGCAGGCTATCTGTTTTAGAGGCTTTTTGTCAGAAGAATATTGATGATTATGATAATCTGATTCAAATAGAGGAAGAGGAAAATAATATTAGGTATGAGAAGCTTCAAAAGGAGGCTATTTCTGCAGCGTTATCAAAGGGGCTAGTGATATTAACTGGTGGTCCGGGAACAGGTAAAACCACAACATTGAATGCGATTATATCACTTTATCAGAAGCAGGGACATACTGTAATGATAGCTGCACCAACAGGTCGTGCGGCAAAAAGAATTTCTGATTTGACGGGATATGATGCTAAAACAATTCACAGACTGCTTGAGGTGGAGTTTGATAATTCGGGCAAGCTAAAGTTTAAACATAATGAAAGCAATCCACTTAATTGTGATGTTTTGGTTATTGATGAGATGTCAATGGTTGATGTTTTGCTGTTTGAGTCTGTATTAAGAGCGTTGAAGCTAAATTGCAAAATTATAATGGTGGGAGATAGTGACCAGCTTCCACCAGTTGGTGCTGGAAATATTCTTAAGGATTTAATTGATAGCAATCAGCTTACGGTGATAAAGCTTAAGGAAATATTCAGACAGGCTCAAAAAAGCTGTATTGTTACAAATGCCCATAAAATTGTAAATGGAATCAACCCTGATTTGTCACAGAAAAATAATGATTTCTTTTTTTTTCAGAGGCTTGAAAGTGATGAAGCGTTAAAAATGGTGTTAGACTTATGTAAAAACCGACTTCCAAGAGCATATGGATATTCACCAATTGATGATATACAGGTGCTTTGCCCATCAAGAAAGGGTACTTTAGGTGTAGTTGAGGTTAACAAGGCGTTACAGGAAGTGCTTAATCCTAAAATGGTACATAAAAGAGAAATCAGGTCTTTTGTTTACATCTTTCGTGAGGGTGATAAGGTAATGCAGACTAGAAATAACTATGATATAGTCTGGACTAAGGATGGCGAAGAGGGTGCAGGCATATTCAATGGAGATATAGGTAGGATTTTAAATATTAATAAGCAGAATCTTGAGGTTGTAATTGACTTTGACGGCAGGATAACAAGCTATGATTTTGAGATGCTTGAGCAGTTGGAATTAGCCTATGCAATTACTGTGCATAAAAGTCAAGGTAGTGAATTTGAGGTTGTAATAATGCCTGTTTTAGGCGGCTTTGAAAAGCTATATTACAGGAATTTGCTGTATACTGCAGTAACAAGAGCAAAAAAGCTCATGATACTTATAGGCTCACAGAATAAGATATTTCAGATGGTGGGAAATAACCGTAAAACATTTAGGTATTCATGTTTAAAGGCGATGTTGACAGATGAGATGGGAAAAAACTTTGATTAGTAGATTTATTTTGGATTTATTTTATCCGAATCGTTGTCCATGCTGTGATTGTTTTATAAACTGGAAAGATAATTTATGTGAATACTGTATGGACAAGCTGGAGATAATTAATCAGGAAATTTGCTCAAAATGTGGTAAGATTCCTTGCGTTTGTGATAATGGAATAAGCTTTGATAAGGTTTATGCCTGTTATTATTATGCTGAAACTGCCGCTGAGGGTATTATTTCACTTAAAAAGGGAAATAATTTAAACTATGGAAATCATATTGGTGAGCAGCTGGCGAGGCTATTGAAGGAAAATGAGGATTTACTTAAACTGGATTTAGTTGTGCCTGTACCAATGTCTAAGAAAAAAATACGACAACGCGGCTATAATCAGGCAGAGGTAATCGCTAGAATTATTTCCGACAAAACAGGAATACCCTATAGTAATAAAATATTAACCAGAAAGCATACAGATATTGAGCAACACTCATTGAGTGCTGAGGATAGGAAAATGAATATTTCACAATATGATATAAATGAGGTTGATTTGTCGGATATGAGAATATTACTCTGTGATGATGTGCTTACAACGGGCAGCACAGCAAAGAGATGTAGCGATTTGCTGAAAGCAAGGGGTGCTAAGACGGTTATAGTTCTGGTGGGGACAACAACAAAACTAAAGATTTAAAACAGACAGGAGAAACAGATAGATATGGCTAATATGGATATTGGTATTGATTTAGGAACTGCTAATATTGTTATGACTATGGGAAGAAAAGGAGTTGTATTGACAGAGCCATCAGTCGTAGCTTTTAATAAAAAGAAAAAAAGAGTTTTAGCGGTGGGTAATGATGCGTATAGAATGATTGGCAGAACGCCTGAATACATTGTGGCGATAAGACCATTGTCAGATGGAATTATATCTGATGAGGAAATGACACAGTGCATGATAAGAGAGTTTATCTTAAAGGTTAGTGGCAGACAATTGGTTAAGCCAAGAATTATCATATGTGTGCCATCACTTATAACAGAGGTTGAAAACAGAGCTGTTGTTGAGGCTGCTTTAAGTGCTGGCTCAAGAAAGGTATATCTAATTAAAGAGCCTATTGCAGCTTTAATCGGCGCAGGAGTTGATATATCCAAAGCCAAAGGTAATATGGTTGTGGATATTGGTGGTGGAACTGTTGATGTAGCTGTAATCTCACTTAGTGGAATTGTAACATCAAATTCTTTGAAGGGTGCAGGAAACAAAATTGACCAAGCTATCATAAAATATATTATGACTAGATATAAGGTCTTAATTGGTGAAAAGACTGCTGAAATTACTAAAAAGGAATTAACAAATTTAGATGATCCAAATCCTAAAAACACTATGATTATCAAGGGTAGGAGCTTAATCAGCGGTATGCCTGTTCAGCTTGAGATAAGTGAAGTTGATATCTACAACGCAATTGAGGAGACAATATATTCTATTATTGACGCTGTAAAGGATGTGTTGGAACAAACACCTCCTGAACTAGTAGGGGATATTTATGATAATGGTATAATCTTAACAGGTGGCGGAGCATTGCTTGGGGGCTTGGCAAAGCTGATGTTCAGAAAGCTTGGTGTCAGGTCAATTGTGGCAGACGACCCGATTTCCTGTGTCGCAAGAGGAACGGGTATGGCTTTCAAGAGCCTTGATTCTTTACTTGATGGTTTTGAATATGTGTCACAATATAAATACAGATGAGCTTTACATTACGATTAATTAATAAAAATCTAAGAAATAAGTTGGTGAATTAAAATTAATACATCAACTTATTTTTAGTATACTGGATTTTATATAAAAAAGGTATAGATTATATACTAATTAATAAACTATTAAATTTGTAAACTTTTATAATAATTGCATAAAAACATTGACGGATAGAAGTTGTAGAAGTATAATTTATACAAAGGAGTAAAGGGGTGATTGTTTATGATTGTTAATAGAAAAAAGGTTCTAAGCTTGTTTATTGCATTTGTATTTACAATAATTATGGCATCACCAGCATATGTAAACGCCTTAGATGAAGATGTTTTAGATGTAGAAACACATTATGTGAGTTTAATTCAAGAGGGTGCAACTAATCAGTATGTTTCGTTTTCTTATGCTAAAACATACGATGCTGGAATATTTAAAACACCTACACTTGAAGAGGCAATGTATAATGCTTTTTTAAATGTAGAGCCTACGGTTAATGTTTCAAGATACAAGGCTACGCAAGACGAAGTTATGGAAGTGTTTAGGCAAATCATTAATAAAAGCCCAGAATTATTTTATGTTGATAACAAAATCATGAATTATTATAATGCTTTAACAGGCTATGTGGCTGTTACATATTTATATTATAATTATACATATGATGAAATAGTTGAAATGAGGCAAATGTTTGAAGAAGAGGTAGATTATATTATTAGTACGCTTGATGAAAATATGAGTGACTTAGAGAAGGCGTTAGCTGTTCATGAGTATTTCTTGGTTCATTTTTCATATGATTATACCTATTCCATTTACAATGCCTACGACTTGTTAATAAATAAGACAGGAGTTTGTCAGGCTTATGCATTAGCATATAAATATGTTTTAAATAAATTGGGTATCGAATGTTGGATAGTGACAAGTGATACGGTAAATCATGCATGGAATATAGTCAAAATTGATGGTAAGTATTATCATGTAGATGCTACATGGAATGATGATTACAGAACACTCGGAAAGGCTTCTCATGGGAACTTTTTAAAGAGTGAAGATGCAATTGTAGAGCTTGGGCATGTAGATATTAACGAATTCTATGTTGCTGATGATAAAACTTACGATGATTATTTCTGGATTTATGTAACAAACGCTCTTACATACCTTAACGGAAAATGGTATTATATAAGCAATAGCGGTAACTTAACAAGTTATGATTTTGCAACAGGAAAAAAGGAATCCGTTTACAAACCTAAAATACATAAGTACTCATATGAGATTTACAGTAATGTTATAGCATATAACGGAAGGCTGCTATACAATAGCGATAACACAATTTATACTGTGAATGCAGATGGATCAGAAGAAACTCCGATTTACACATTGTCTGAGGATGAAACAAGGCGTATTTTTGGAATTGCGATTTATAAAGAAAATTTGGTGTTCACATTAAAATATACAGGAGACGATGAGGACGATTTGCAGTACATACCATTGAGTCAATTGTTAATAGACGAACCGACAGAACCAACAGAAACAACCACTGTAACAGAAGAGCCAATAGAAACCACAACTACTGAAATAACGGAAGAAACCACAACTACTGAAATAATAGAAGATCCAATAGTCTTGGGGGATTTAGATGGTGATGGTACTGTTACAATTATTGATGTGGTAATTCTTATAAAGGTTTTACAAGGCAATTATAATTTGCCTGAGGATTTAGCAGTTAATGCTGATATTGCTGAGGATGGAAAAATCAATATTTATGATTTAGTCGAAATTAAGCAGCTGCTATATGATAATTAGCTGTAATATATTTTAAGCCAGCAATGATTATGTATGCTGGCTTAATTATTTTATAATTTTAGGGACAAACCCTTGTCAAATCTATGTATAAAGTGATATAATAGAATAAAATTTTTTTAAAGCATAAATAAGCAATTGATAGGGGATAATTATGAAGTACAAAAATACAATACTAATATCATTAAAAGGCTTGCTTATAGGAGCCTCTATGCTGGTTCCGGGAGTAAGCGGTGGAACAATGGCAATAATTTTAGGTATATATGATGAATTAATTCATTCTGTAAATAATATTTTTAAGGATTTCAAGAAGAGTTTTTTATTTCTATTTAAATTCTGTGTAGGTGCAGGTATTGGTTTTTTATTATTTGCAAGATTGATCTCGGCTGCATTAGAAAAATATGAGTTGCCAGTAATGTATTTATTTATTGGTGCAATTTTGGGTGGTATACCACTTCTTTTAAAGCAAACAGGAATTAAAAAGAATGATGGGAAACAGATAACTTTTGGAGTAATTGCTGGTTTATTGGGACTTGGTTTAGTGTTGGCACTTGAACAGTTGCCTGAAAGCTCATTTAAATTTGCTGCAAGCATCACTCCGAAATTTCTTATTATGCAAATAATTACCGGGTTTGTTATAGCTATTGCACTTGTGCTACCGGGAATAAGCACATCACATATGCTATTGGTTCTTGGTATGTATCCAGCATTTCTTTTAGCTCTTGAGCATCCGTTTGATCATATTTTATTTTTAGCATTTCTTGCTGTTAGCGTTGTAATAGGAGTATTTGTTATCACAAAGCCGCTTGAGATGGCTATGAAAAAATATCCCCAGCTAACATATTGTGCTATAATAGGCTTTGTAGCAGGCTCAGTTATAACCGTATTTCCTGGTTTCCCAACAGGCATTGAGATATTGGTGTGTGTAATAACTCTTGCTGTAGGCTGTTTTACAATTAATCGAATTACAAGTATGGAGTAGGATTTAATTGGACTTATTATGATATATTCTCTCATAGCGAATGAGATTACCTTTTATCAGTTTGTCTTATCAGCTTAACTGTAATACAGGTTATCGTATTCGCTATTATTATTATAAAAGAAAAAGCAATTATCCAATTGTTGTTGAAAAATATATTGTAAATATGTTATAATATTACTTGATTAGTTTGGTTATTATATAAAATTTTTTTAGAGGTGTTTAATTGAGGATAATTGGTATAGATCCAGGATATGCCATAGTGGGATTTGGTATTGTGGATTATGATGGGAACAGGTTTACGCCCGTTGAGTATGGGGCAATTTTCACAGAAGCTGCTACTCCGTTTCACCTAAGGTTGAAATCAATTTATAATGATATGGAATTTATTCTGGATAAGTTTAAGCCTGACCGTTTTGCAATTGAAAAATTGTATTTTACAACAAATCAGAAGACAGGTATTGATGTTTCTCAAGCAAGGGGTGTGCTTATTCTTTCAGCAGTTATAAGAGGTATACCTATTTTTGAATACACACCATTGCAGGTAAAGCACGCAGTTGTTGGATACGGAAAAGCTGAAAAGAATCAGGTTATGGATATGACCAGGAGAATATTAAATTTGCAGCAGACACCAAAGCCTGATGATGCAGCAGATGCGTTGGCTGTTGCAATATGCGATGCTCATTGTTCGAATTCAAGCAGATTTAATTGTGGATGTAGGTGATATTAATGAACTATGCACAGTTGTTTAATTATATAGTTGAGGATGAAAAGGTCATTATAGAGTCAGCTGCTGCTAAAAATATTACTGATTTAGTAATTCCAGGTGATATTTCTGGTATTCCTGTTTTGGAAATTTCAAATGACGCCTTCAGCAGATGTAAGCTATTGAAAAGAGCAATTATACCTGATACAGTTAAACTAATTGGTGATGGTGCGTTTAATGAGTGTACTGATTTGGCATATGTAAAGCTGCCTTGTGATTTGGAGAGGATTGGCGATAATGTATTTAGCAATTGTCGTAATTTAGATGAGATAATTATTCCAGAATCAGTTAAGGAAATAGGTTACGAAGCGTTTTATGGTTGTAATGTTCTTAGGGAATTGATTATTCCAGGAAAGGTCGAACGAATTAAGGAGAGAGCCTTTGCGGATTGCATAAGGCTATCGAATATTGTTTTTCTTTTTGGAGATTGTGATTTAGGATTTAGGGCGTTTTATCGTTGCAGGAGTTTAAAATCGGTTACTATGAGGTATGAAAATACTAAACTTGATTTTTATTCTCATGCAGAGCTTGCAGGAGTACGAGAGATTAAGGTTCGAATTTATGAAAATGATGATAAATATATAGAACATAAGGTTTTTGTGCCAACTGATGAATTGAAAACAGAGGGATATAATGCCATTCATCGTGAATATTGCAAGCTTTTTAAAGATGGCTTTACTTGGGAGGGCTATGACAAGGCATATTCAACACTGAATGACATTGAAAAGAAGATTGATGTTTCTGCATATAGAATGATATGTAGAGATGGTCTTACTGAAGAGATGGAAAAGGACTATTTCACATTTTTGAAGAAACATTCAAAAGTTGCAATAACTCAGTTTTTAGATTATAATGATATAGCTGGACTTGAGGNTTTGGCTGATACTGGAATTATAACTAGGTTTAATATCCGTAAAATAATAAAGCTTGCAGAAAAGATGAAAAGGGATAAGTGCAAGGAATTTCTTGTTGAGTATAAAAATAAACGATTATAAGGTTATTGAAAATATGGAGGCAGTGTTAAAATGATTTACAGTGTAAGGGGTAAATTGATTGCTAAAGAGCCATCTATGGCAGTTATTGAGTGTTTTGGGGTAGGATATGCTTGCAGAACAACTTTGGCAACCCTTTCACAGATTGGAAATATAGGTGATGAGGTTAAACTATTCACCTATATGAGTGTTAGAGAGGATGCTGTTGAGTTATTTGGATTTTACACTCTTGATGAGTTAAATTGCTTTAAAATGTTAACTACTGTCTCTGGGGTAGGACCTAAGGTTGGACTTTCGATACTTTCTGAAATAAGTGTTGAAAGATTTGCACTTATTGTTGCCTCAAGTGACAGTAAGGCTTTAACAAGTATTAAGGGAATAGGCCCTAAAATTGCACAGCGAATTATCCTAGAATTAAAAGACAGAATGGTTAAGGAAGGCCTTTCCTCTGTGGGAGAAGTTGATTTTGAGCCTGCTTTAAGCAGTTCAAATACTGGGGAGGCAATATCTGCACTGGTTGTGCTTGGTTATTCGCAATCGGAGGTTGCACCGATAATTGCTAAGCTTGACCCTACTCTTTCCTCATCGGAAATGATTAAGCAGGCACTGAAAATAATTGGGAACAAGATGAAATAGAGGGTAATTACATATAAAATATTCAGGAGGGATTTTTTTTGATAGAAACAGGTGGTATGGACCTTGAAAACAGAATGACAACACCTGAATACACAGTTAATGACAGTGAAATTGACTATTCCCTAAGGCCTAAAACATTGCAGGAGTATATCGGGCAGGATAAGGTTAAGGAGAATCTGGCGATATATATAGAGGCGGCTAAGCGTAGGGAAGAGGCACTCGACCATGTACTTTTATACGGTCCTCCTGGACTTGGAAAAACTACATTGGCTGGAATAATAGCGAATGAGATGGGTGTAAATCTGCGTATAACATCAGGTCCTGCGATAGAAAAACCGGGAGATTTAGCGGCTTTGCTTACAAATCTTTCTGAAAATGATGTATTGTTTATTGATGAAATACACAGGCTGTCTCGTGCAATAGAGGAGATACTTTATCCGGCACTGGAGGATAATGCTTTAGATATAATGATAGGAAAGGGCCCCTCAGCACGCTCTATTAGAGTGGATTTGCCAAGATTTACGCTTGTTGGAGCAACTACTAGGGCAGGACAGCTTACATCACCACTTAGGGACAGATTTGGTGTATTACTCAGGCTTGAGCTTTATAACCACGACCAGCTGTGCGATATAGTTAGAAGNAGTAGTATGATTTTGGGTATACCATGTGACCTAGATGGTGCTATGGAAATTGCAAGGAGGGCACGAGGAACGCCCAGAATTGCTAATAGGTTACTAAAGCGTGTAAGGGATTTTGCAGATGTAATGGGTAATGGAACTATTACAAAGGAAATTGCACATATAGCTTTGGATAGACTTGAAATCGATAGCTTGGGTCTTGATAGCCTTGATAAGCGTGTGCTTAATATGATAATAAAGGGATATAGTGGTGGCCCTGTTGGCATAGAAACACTTGCTGCAGCAATTGGCGAAGAGGGGGTTACCATAGAGGATGTATGTGAACCGTTTCTTATGCAGTTGGGATTTTTGGCAAGGACACCACGAGGACGCTGTGCAACAAGGCTTGCATATGAGCATTTAGGCTATGCATCTAAAGAATGCGATAATGGGCAACTGCATTTTTGATTGGAAATTCTAGTAATATTATGCAAAAAGGAGACAGTGTAAAATGGGAAGATTATTCGGAACAGATGGCGCAAGAGGAGTAGCAATTACAGAATTAACCTGTGAGCTTGCAATGCAGATAGGCAGAGCAGCAGCATTGGTTCTTACAAAGAAAATGAGTCATAAGCCGACAATTTATATTGGTAAAGATACAAGAATTTCATCCGATATATTGGAAGCAGCACTTGTAGCTGGAATTTGTTCAGTTGGAGCAAATGCAGAACTGCTTGGTGTAGTTCCAACTCCAGCAGTGGCGGCACTTGTAAGGAAAAATTGTGCTGATGCAGGAGTTATGATTTCAGCTTCACATAATAGCATGGAATTTAATGGGATAAAATTATTTTCTTCGACGGGATATAAGCTATCTGATGAAATTGAAGAGGAAATCGAAAGGCTTATTTTAGATACTCCAGAAGAAATTGTACTTGCCTCGGGCGGAGATGTGGGAAGAGTTTCATATTATAAGGACGCACAATGGGACTACATAAGATATGTTATGAGGGCTTGCTCAACAGCTGATTTAAAGGGTATAAGAGTTGCGCTTGATTGTGCTAATGGAAGTGCTTCTGTTACTGCTCAAAAGCTTTTTGAAGGCATGGGAGCAACCTGCTTTATGTTGAATGCAAATGCTGATGGAACAAATATAAATGATAAATGTGGTTCAACACATATGGGTGACCTTATGAAATTTGTCAAGGAATGTAAGTGTCATGTAGGATTAGCATTTGATGGTGATGCTGACAGATGTCTTGCTGTTGATGAAAATGGAGAAATTGTTGATGGGGATAAACTCATTGCAATATGTGCAAAGTCATATAAGGAGGCTGGTAAGCTAAAAAATAATACAGCAGTTGTTACTGTTATGACTAATATTGGCTTTTCATATTTTGCAAAGGAAAATGAAATAAATGTCGTAACATCAAAGGTTGGTGACAGATATGTGCTTGAAAAGATGATTGAGGGTGGATATAATATCGGCGGTGAGCAGAGTGGGCATATTATCTTTCTTGATGATGCAACAACTGGTGATGGCCAGCTTTCAGGATTGAAGGTGTTAGAAATTCTTGCGAAATCGGGTAAGAGGATGTCTGAGCTTGCAAAAATAATGGAAAGTTTCCCACAGGTAATGATAAATGTGAAAATCAATACAAATGGCAGGGAAGTATGGAAAAATGACAATGATATCACAGATTTGATTGAAAAACATGAAAAGACACTTGGAGATAAGGGCAGAATATTAGTAAGGGAAAGTGGTACAGAGCCGTTGATTAGAGTAATGATAGAGGGAAGAAATTTTGAACTTATTAATACAATGGCAGTAGAGATTTCTGATAAGATAAGAGAAAAATATGGTGCATAACACAGGAGAAGTATTTTGAAGGTTGCTGATAAATGGACGGAATATCGTCTTATAGATACATCAAATGGTGAAAGGCTAGAGGATTGGAATGGGGTAACTCTGATTCGTCCCGACTCACAAATCATCTGGAAAACACCTCATAAAACAGATATGTGGAAAAAGGCTGATGGTTATTTTCAGCGTTCATCATTTGGCGGAGAGAAATGGACATTCAGAAGGAATATTGATGAGGTATGGCAAATTTCATATGGTAATTTAACTTTTAATTTAAAGTCGACTGGCTTTAAGAACATTGGGCTATCTCCTGAGCAGGCTGTCAACTGGGATTTTATGTCGGACAAAATTCAAGCTGCTGACAGGCAAATTAATGTGTTGAACCTATTTGCATATACGGGAGGAGCAACTCTTGCCTGCGCAGCCGCTGGAGCTAGCGTTTGCCATGTTGACACATCCAAGAGTATTGTTTCATGGGCAAGGGAGAATGCTGAGTTATCTAATCTTTCTGATAGACCTATTCGCTGGATTGTTGATGATTGCGAGAAATTTGTCACAAGGGAAATAAAGCGCGATAGAAGATATGATGCAATAATTATGGAACCTCCATTATATAGTAAAAAATCCAATGGTGAGGTCTGGAGACTTGAGGATAATATTTATGACTTTATTGAGTTATGTTCAAAGGTGTTAAGTGAGCAGCCTTTGTTCTTTATGGTCAATAGCTCTGCAACAGGCATTTTACCATCTTCTATGGGGTATATTTTAGGTGAGATTATGATTAAAAGGTTTGGTGGAACGGTTATTTATGATGAAATCGGACTNCCCGTAGAAACTGGAGAAATGTGTTTACCATGTGGCCTTACAGCAATTTGGCAGGCTTAAACGGAGGTGTGATATGGGCAGTATAATTAAATCTGATAAGGTGCATTTTCATTATGAAAATGATTATTTAACAGAGATTGAAAATACGAAAGCTCCTGTAAAGGAAATTTTAAAGGGTATTAGTCTAGAAATAAACAAAGGTGAGTTTGTAGCTGTTTTAGGACATAATGGTTCTGGCAAATCCACCTTTGCAAAGCATCTTAATGCGATATTATTACCTACCGATGGAGCCATTTATATTGAGGATATTGATACAAAGCTTGAGAACAAGCATTTTGATATTCGTCAACGAGTAGGTATGGTTTTTCAGAATCCTGATAACCAGCTTGTTGCAACAGTTGTTGAGGAGGATGTGGCCTTTGCATTAGAAAACCTAGGAGTAGAGCCTAAAGAAATGCGTAAGCGTGTTGATGAGGCACTTAAAGCAGTGGATATGTATGAATATCGTGAGCATGCTCCACATCAGCTTTCAGGTGGACAGAAGCAGCGTGTTGCCATAGCAGGTGTAATTGCTATGCGTCCTGAATGTATCGTTCTTGATGAGCCAACTGCAATGCTTGACCCGAAGGGTAGGCAGGAGGTTTTAAAAACTATTAAAATGCTAAACAGGGATTATGGTATAACGATTGTAATAATAACGCATTATATGGATGAAGCAGCAGAGACTGATAGAGTTATTGTAATGGATGAGGGCGAGGTTATACTTGATGATGTCCCTAAAAAGGTCTTTTCACAAGTGGAACTGCTTAAATCGGTGGGGCTTGATGTNCCACAGGTAACTGAGCTTATTTATGAGCTTAAAAAGCATGGNTTGGATATTGATGAAGAAATAGTAACGGAAGATGAGTGTATTGAGGCACTTATGAAAATTCTTGCGTAAATGAGGGTATTTGCTTTGAGCATAATAAAAACTGATAATTTAACCTATGTGTATAGCGTAGGGACTCCATTTGAGAAAACAGCGATTGATAATATCAATCTTGAGATAGAAGAAGGAGAGCTTGTAGGCATTATAGGGCATACAGGCTCTGGGAAGTCGACTTTAATTCAACATTTTAATGGATTGCTAAAGCCGACAAGTGGTAAAATTTTTATTGATGGGAAGGATATATGGGAAAGCAAGGCTAGTATTCGTCAGGCAAGGTTTACAGTGGGACTGGTTTTTCAGTATCCTGAGCATCAAATTTTTGAGGAAACTGTATATAAGGATATTGCATTTGGTCCCAAAAATATGGGATTAAGCAGTGATGAAATTGACCAAAGGGTTAGAGAAACTGCATTTGCGGTTGGCATTAGTGAGGACTTGCTTCAGAAGTCACCATTTGAATTATCCGGTGGTCAAAAACGCAGGGTAGCAATAGCTGGAGTAATGGCAATGGAGCCGAAAATACTTATACTTGACGAGCCAACAGCAGGTCTTGACCCAAAGGGTAGGGAAAAAATTCTTAATTTGATTAAAGCGCACCATAGAAGGACTGGCTGTACGGTAATAATTGTTTCTCATAGCATGGAGGATATAGCCAGATATGCAAACAAAATACTTGTTATGAATAAATCCAAGTTGTTTTGCTATGGAGATACTGCTGAAGTTTTCAAAAGGGCTGATGAGATATCGAAAATGGGATTAACAGTACCACAGATTACAAGAGTTATAAATGAGCTTAAAAACAGGGGTATTAACATAGAGGATGAGGTTTATACTGTAAAATATGCAAAGGATGTATTGCTGAAATACCTGTCTGAAAAAGGGGGTAGGGCTCATGATTAAGGATATAACTCTTGGACAGTATTTTCCAGGGAGTAGCATAATTCATAGGCTTGACCCAAGATTTAAGATAATCATGACAACTATTTTTATTGCAATGCTTTTTATTTCAAATAATTTATGGGGCTTATTGATTGGTGGAGTGTTTGCACTTTTTACATTTGTTTTATCTAAAATTCCGTTTAAGTTAATGTTAAAAAGCTTAAAGCCTTTAATACCAATTCTAATTTTCACATCAATATTTAATTTATTATTTATTGATGGTGGCGATGTATATATAGAATGGGAGTTTATCAAAATAACAGAAGATGGTGTAAATATGACTGTTTACATGGCGATACGCATTATTTTTCTGATTATCGGCTCATCACTTTTGACATATACAACCTCACCAATAGCATTAACTGACGCTATTGAATACCTGTTATCACCATTTAAAAAGCTCAAAATGCCAGTTCATGAGTTTGCTATGATGATGACGATAGCATTAAGATTCATACCTACTCTAATAGAGGAAACCGACAAGATTATGTCTGCACAAAAGGCAAGAGGAGCAGATTTTGAAAGTGGCAAGATTATGGAGAGAATAAAAGCATTGATTCCAATACTAGTACCACTTTTTATATCGGCATTTAGACGAGCAGATGATTTGGCACTTGCAATGACCTGTCGTTGTTATCGTGGTGGAGAAGGAAGAACTCGTCTTAAACAGCTAAAATCAGGGTTAAAGGATTATATTGCAATAGTAATTACACTAGTGTTTCTTTTAGCAATAATTGTGATAAATATATTAATTCAAGATTTGTAGATAGAGGGACATGATTTTGAGAAATTTAAAGGTTATGATGGCTTATAGAGGTACGAACTATCATGGGTTTCAAAAGCAGAAGAATGCAATTACTGTTCAGGAGGTAGTTGAAAAGCAGGTTTCAAGCGTGCTTAATGAGGAAGTAGAAATAATCGGATGTTCCAGGACAGATGCTGGTGTTCATGCAAATCAGTATTGCTTTTCAGTTATGACTAACAGCAATATACCATCTGGAAGTTTTATTAAGGGTGTAAACAGCAGACTACCTAATGACATTTCTATTCTTTCATGTGAGGATGTGCCTCTAGATTTTCATGCAAGATACTCATGTAAAGCAAAGGAATATATTTATAAAATTCATAATAGTGAAAGCAAAAATCCATTTGCTACAGATTTAGAATACCATTACAAACGCCCTATTGATGTTGAACTTTTGAGAAAAGCAGCACAGAATTTTGTGGGAACGCATGATTTTAAGAGTTTTTGTTCGATAGATTCGGATAAAATTAACACAATAAGAACAATACATAAGTTTGTTCTAGAAATTAGTGGTGATTCAATAATTATGCTTGTAAAAGGCGATGGTTTTCTGTATAATATGATTAGGATTATAGTAGGGACACTTATATGGGTTAATGAGGGGAAAATAAATGCTGATGATATTCCAGATATAATCAAGGCAAGGAATAGAGCTTATGCTGGAAAGACAGCGCAGGCACATGGATTATATCTTAATAGGGTTTATTATGATTAAGTATAAATTATAAATAGACGAAAGAGAATTTAATGATGAAGCGAGAATAATGATGCGTCAAACGAGGAGTATCAAATGGAAGATAAGGTTAAAGATATAGGTCTTTTACGTCGGAGAAAAAGAAGACGACAAAAGATACTTAAATTTACGGCATTTTTAGTTTTAATCATTATAGGTGTAGGCTTGTATGAAAACAGAGATAGGTGGATTCCAAAGCTAGAGGGGATAGGAACAAAATATTACAGTATATCACAGAGTAAAAAAACCAAATCATCCGGAAGTTTTCCTCTTATTGTTTCAGACGGTGTTAATTATAGTGTTGGGAATATTGAAAGAAATTTAGCTATTTTGAGTGATGCATACCTATACATATACTCAAATGATGGAGATTTAATTGATACAAGGCAGCATGCCTACAATAATGCAATTTTAGAGACGGTCGGCAAAAAAGCTATAATTTACGAGCATGGCGGAAATAGATTCAGAGTTGAAAGCAGGTATAAAACTGTATATGAAAAGGACATAGCAGATAATATCTTATTTGCACGAATCAGCAAGGATGGTGTTGTTGCTGTTGTGAGTAGTTCTGATACATATGTTTGTATGCTTACAGTCTATGATGCCTCAGGCAAGGAAATATATAAGGTTCAAAGTATTGAAAGAATTTTTGATTTATGTTTTACAAGCGATAGTAAGGGTTGTATCACAGTTACGATAGATGCGGATAAAGGAAGAATGGTATCAAAGGTTCATAATCTGTCATTTAGTTCTGAAACGGCAAAATGGGTGAGTGAAAAGCTAGAAACATTTACTATCAAGTCGTTTTACACTAGTGAAGGTGGAGCATTTGTTCTCGGCGATACTAAATGTGCATATTATGATATTAATGGGCAAAAAATTTCCGAATATACTTATAAGGACAAACTAATAGGCTATGACTTTGATGATGGCAAAGTGGCGATGATATTTTACAATGACCAGAAGAGAAAAAACACATTGGTTACAATTAAAGGGCCAAATGCAGAAGCAGAGGAAATCGTTATTGGTGAGCAACTGAAATGTGTTGATGTTGAGGGGGATAATGTATATATAATGACAAAGGTTGATATAAAGGCATATAATTTTAACGGTAAACAGTTAAAATCTAAAGGTGTTTCCGATACCTATAACAAGTTCTATAAAATAGGTGATTATTTCTTTTTATTAGGCTATGACAGAATAGACAGACTTGATTCAAGAGACTAAAGCATAAGGTGGTTTAAAAATGGGAAGTAGTTTTTGGTGGTTTTATGATGCAATAATAATAACACTTATATGTGGTTTAGTATATAAGAATGCGAAAAAAGGTTTTGTTAAGTCTATTATGATGATTGCCTCATATGCAGTTGCAGTTTTAGTGGCATTTCCGATAAGCAGCCTTGTGAGCAATAGAATATATGATTCATACATAAGGGATAAAAGTGTAGAGGCTGTTGAGTCGACTGTTTCCAATTTTAGAATAGAAAAGGAAATAAAGAACATTATTGACCAAAGTAATTTTGGAGTACAAATAAGTGAAGAGGAGATATCAGCAATTCTTAACAGTACAAGTGATTTAACAGTTGATGAACAGATAATGAGTCTTGTAAAAGCCAAAAGTGGCAAGGTAATTGCTGATAATGGACTTAAGGAAAATCTTGAAAGCCATATAAGTAATCGTATTACAAACAGGTTGGGTGATGAGATACCTAGCTTTGTGGCAAGGAGTGTTGCAGAAACTACAACAAAAAATAAGACTTTATTTTCAGATACAGTAAAGGCGCTTGGTAGTTCTCCTAGCGAATCAGCAAATTTTATTGAGGAGAATTATTTAAGACCTGTAACAGTAAATGTAATAAGAATTATAGTATTTTTGGTATTATTTTTCGTTTTAAGCTTGATACTTAGTATCTCCCTAGCACGACTTGATGAAGTGCTTGTATCAGCAGGTGTAAGTAAATATGATGGATTATTGGGTGGGGTAATTGGTTTTGTAGAAGCTATGATAGTTATAGTTTTAGTTGTATTTTTAGTTAAGCTTTTAGTTACAATTAGTGATGGAACATTAGTATTTTTCAATGAGGATACAATAGAAAGGACAAAAGTATTTAGACTTTTCTACAATTTAAAGATAATGGGGTCCAGTTATCCCGTATAAGTGATGAATTTAAGATATATCCTATAATTTACAAACACAGAGGCTAATCTTCTGTAATCTTATAAATGGAGGAATTAAAATGATACTATGCAGTAGATGTAAAAAAAGACCTGCAGTTGTTTTTATTACAGCAGTACAAGGTGACGAAAAGAAAAATGAAGGGCTTTGCATGCTTTGTGCAAGGGATTTAAATATTCCGCAAGTGGCTGATTATATGAAACAGATGGGTATTACAGATGATGATATAGAACAGATGTCCGAACAGCTTATGGATATGGATAGTGAAAATGGTTTTGAATTTGGTGGAGCAAATACATTACCACCATTTATACAAAACATGCTTGGTAGCTTTGAGAAGAGTTTTGGCAAGAATGATAGTGGTTCTGACAGCTTTAAAAATGACTATCTTAAGAAAGATAAAAAGCAGGACAAGGCTAAACAAAATAATAGCAATGCACAAAAGGACAAGCAGCTTAAGTTTTTGGATAACTATTGTACAAATTTAAGTCAGAGGGCAAGAGAGGGGAAGCTTGATAACATAATTGGAAGGGATAAGGAAATATCAAGAGTTGTGCAGATTCTTTCCCGTAGGACAAAGAATAACCCATGCCTTATTGGTGAACCCGGTGTTGGTAAAACGGCTATTGCAGAGGGGATTGCACAAAGAATAGAGGCTGAGGATGTACCGTTTAACCTATTGAATAAGAAGATTTACTTGCTTGATTTAACTGCTTTGGTTGCCGGAACTCAGTTTAGGGGACAATTTGAAAGCAGAGTAAAGGGCTTGATTAATGAGGTTAAGGCAGAGGGCAATGTAATTTTGTTCATTGATGAGGTACATAATCTTATAGGAACAGGCGATTCTGAAGGCTCAATGAATGCGGCAAATATTTTAAAGCCTGCATTATCTAGAGGCGAAATACAGGTAATCGGTGCGACCACTTTTGCTGAATACCGTAAATATATTGAAAAGGACAGTGCGCTTGAAAGGCGTTTTCAGCCAGTTGTCGTAAATGAATCGACAATTGATGAAACTGTTGATGTGCTTAAGGGAATTAAGGGCTATTATGAGGATTATCATAAGGTAAAGATTAATGATGACCTAATCAGACTATGTGTTGTATTGTCTGAAAGGTATATTACTGACCGTTTCCTTCCAGATAAGGCTATTGACCTTTTAGATGAAAGCTGTGCTTGTGCTAATATAAGAAGTCCTGAAATTGCTGAATATGAGCAGGCAATCAGAAAACTTGAAACGCTTGAGGAAATGGAGGCAGTTATTGAGGAGCAGGAAGAGCCTGATTATAAATCCTTAGCGGAAATAAAGGCTGATATAATCAGAATAAAAAATACCATAGAAGAATTAAAGCCTAAGGTTGAGGACATTAAGGTAACAGAGAATGATTTGGCAAAGGTTATTGAGTTATGGACAGGCATACCTGCAAATAAAATTGCAGAAACAGAATTTGCTAAGATAGCAAATCTAGAGGACAAGCTAAAAGCAAGGGTAATTGGACAGGATGAGGCGATTAAGCTGCTTGCAAATGCAATAAAGCGTACAAGGGTACAGCTTTCAAAGCGTCGTCGTCCAGCATCATTTATTTTTGTTGGACCTACTGGAGTAGGAAAGACAGAGCTTGTAAAGGTGCTTGCAACAGAGCTTTTTGATTCAACAGATCCGTTAATTCGACTTGATATGTCAGAGTTTATGGAAAAGCATGCTGTATCAAGAATTATAGGCTCACCTCCTGGATATGTTGGTTATGATGAGGCGGGGCAGCTTACTGAAAAGGTACGAAGAAAGCCATATTCTGTTGTGCTTTTTGATGAGATTGAAAAGGCACATCCTGATGTAATGAACATACTTTTGCAAATCTTAGATGAGGGTAAGATTACTGATGCACAGGGTAGAACTGTTAGCTTTGANAATACAGTTATAGTGATGACATCAAATGCTGGTTCAACTGATAAGAGCGTTGGTGTAGGATTTAATAGAACTGAAGAGGAAATTTCATCAGATAAGGCTATGAAAGGCTTATCGGAATTCTTAAGACCTGAATTTTTGAGCAGGATTGATGAAGTGGTTGTATTTAAGCCATTATCAAAGGAAAGCTATGCAAAAATAGCAGCATTAATGCTTGATGAAATGAAGGAACCACTTGCTGAGAAAAATATAAAAATAATCTATGATGATAAGGCGCTTGCAAAGATTGCTGATAAATCATATGATAAAAAATTCGGTGCAAGGGATATTAGACGAGTAATCCGTAAGGAAGTTGAGGATAAGGTTGCTGAACTTATTTTGAAGGAAATGGGTGGCATATCCGAAATATCCATAACTGCTGACGGAGAAGAGCTTGCGGTAACAGCAAAATAATGAATATGGGAATACTGATATTAAGCTTGAGGAAGCGTTCGAATCAGTATTCCCACTTTTATTTTAGAACATAATCTTTAAAGTTATTACTATATTTTTTTGTGCCGTCCTGAAATACCCAGACTGCTTCGGTATCAGGGATATTGTTGATATATTCCAGTCCCTCGTCGAATGGCATGGTAAAAACAGTAGTGGATAGTGCATCTGCTTTTGCAGAGTCTTCACATATTATTGTTACTGATTTAAAAAAATCTGCTGGAAATAAAGTATCTGGGTTGATAATGTGGTTGTACTTTTTTCCATCAACTATATAATATCTTTGATAATCACCACTTGTGACAAGTGATTTATCGTTTAAAAGAGTTGTGTGGATAATTTTATTAGCGTCATTTATATCTGGATTTTGTATTCCGACATTCCATGGCTTACCGTTAACTTTGCTTCCAATTGCACGAACATTTCCCCCAACACTGATAAGAAACGAGTTGAAGCCATTTTCAACAGCAAGCTGACAAACCTGTTCAGTTGCAAAGCCTTTTGCAACTGCTCCTACATCAATACTTATTTTGGGGTCAGCAAGATATACAGTGGATGCTTTTTTATCGATTATTATGTTATTTATATCAGTATGTTGTTTGGCTGCTTTAAGTTCTTGCATGGTGGGGAGGGAGGCATTTTCAGGATTTTCAATGCCATATTCACGATATTCGTGCCAGATTTCAAGAACGGAACCCAATGCAACATTACATTTTCCATTACTGTTTTCGTATTCTTGTCTTGAAAATATAAGCAAATCTATAATTTCTCTATCAACCTTTACAGGAGCAAACCCTGCATTATCATTTATAGTTTTAAGATTATTTATACCGTCATAATTATTATAAATATCGAAAAGCTCGTGATATTTCTTTAATCCATTGTAAATAATATCAGAGAGTTTATTAAATTCTTCTTTGGAATCTACATATGCAACAACTTGAGTAACAGTGTCAAAAAAAAGTAGAAATTCAGTTTCAAAGCGTTGTTTTCTGCTCATATTGCAGGAAACGAAATTAAGGTTAATGGTAAAAATAATGAGCATTGAAAGAATTTTTTTATTCAATTCTTACACCTCTGAAATTAAGGGACAGTAAATTCACTATCCCTATTATTTTATTCCAAGTCGGTTAAAGGCAGGCAGGGCGAGCTTTAGTAGAATTGTAGTTAAAGAACCAGCTACAACACCTGCTATTAATAAAACTGGAAGATAGGCTAAAATATATATGTTTGTATAAATAATACAGACAGCAAGCAACTGCCCTATATTATGAAAAACTGCTCCCATTATACTGATAATTAGGTATGATATTTTCTTTTTGAAAATCAGCATAAGCATAAGCATTACAGTTATTGACAAGACCCCTCCACACAGACTTAAAAAAGCTGAAACAGGACTTCGGATAATTAAGATGAAAGCTGATTTTAGAAAAGCTATGATATATGCCTCTTTTTTACCTAAAAAGAAAAGTGCATACATTACAACAATATTTGAAAGCCCTATCTTTATACCTGGAACAGTAACAATTAATGGGGGTAAGGCATTCTCCACATATGAAAGAATAAGTGCAATTGCAAAAAGCAGTCCTGTTAAAACTGTTCGTTTTATTTTGATTATACAAATTTTTTTTGATTGTTTATTAGTAGCCATAAAAACCTTTCTAACCAGCAACTATGTCAATATCATCACTTTTTCTGTTTTCCTTTGGAGTTATTTTCAATATTATTTCATTAGGCAGACAAGCAGCAGTTTGACCAATAGTATCAAGCCGTCCTGAAAGAATACAAATTTTATCAGGGCAATCTGATTCTAAAAAACAAATGCTTCCATCGCTATACACTTGAAATATGACATTGTTATTTTGAGGAATTGAAAATGTTCTTTCTTTTGGATTAGTTAAATCAATTACTTCAACTAGATTTGATTTATAATAGATTTCAGCCACAGCAGGCTTATCTGCAAAGTGAGATTTATATATAAAAAATCCAATAAGGCAGAAAATAATTACAATCAAAATTATCACTACATCAGTTTTTTTAATAAATTTCAAAATAACAACTCCAATTTTCAGATTAAGTCTTGATTGCAATATTTTTATTTTAATACAATTAATATAGCAAAGTTCGTCTGTTTAGTCAATACAATAAAAGAAAAAGCTCTTGAACAACATTGTTCAAGAGCTGTATGGGGTGGATAATGAGATTCGAACTCATGATCTTCAGTGCCACAAACTGACGCGTTAACCAACTACGCTATATCCACCATATGAAATTGGCGCGCCTTATTGGATTCGAACCAATGGCTTACTGCTTAGAAGGCAGTTACTCTATCCAGCTGAGTTAAAGGCGCATTCATAAATGAACCCCCAAGATTATAGGGGGGGGTAAATGCTTTAGATAGCATTGGAGCGGGTGATGGGAATCGAACCCACGTAGCCAGCTTGGAAGGCTGGAATTCTACCATTGAACTACACCCGCAGCATAGATTATTAATATTTTTTACTGCTCGCCTCAACGAAATACATTCTATCATAAATAAAAACATTTGTCAATAGTTTTTTAAAATTTTTTTATTTAAATCAATATCGTAATTTTGTAGCTTTTGAAATATGCTTAATTGAGATATTGAAATTCATATTATTTCGCTTTTGAAAGAGTCAGAAAAAACTTGTAAAAAAATATGAGTTGTGATATAATAAAAATATTATAAAATTGGGAGGATAGCTTGAAAACAACAAATTATATGGATAGTTTAATTCAGTCTGTGAAAAAATTTACTGAGAGCAAGGACAGCCCTCCTCTCGCTCATGTTCATAACTTCGGGTGTCAGCTGAATTTTTCTGATGGTGAAAAGATAAAAGGTATATTAATGAAGCTGGGTTATGGGTTTACTGAAACCTATGATAATGCTGATATAATAATTTTTAACACATGTGCTGTCAGGGAGAGCGCAGAGGAAAAGGCGTTTGGCGTAATAGGTTCTGTCAAGCGATATAAAGAGAAAAAGCCTGATTTAATAATTGGATTATGTGGTTGTATGGCAGTTCAGGAGCATGTCGTGGAACGGGTAAAGAAATCATTCCCGTTTATAGATATAGTTTTTGGCACATCAGCCATAGATGAATTGCCAAAATTGTTGTTAGATGTTTTTAATGGGAAAAAGCATGTATTTGATACATCGGAATATAATAAGCCTCTTTCCGAACAGATGGAGGTTGTGAGGGATAGCAGTTTTAAGGCATCTGTACCAATTATGTATGGTTGTAATAACTTCTGTACATACTGTATTGTACCGTATGTCAGAGGAAGGGAACGCAGCAGAAATCACGAAGCGATTATTGCTGAGATTAAAGGGTTGGTGTCAGATGGGTATAAAGAAATAATGCTTTTGGGGCAAAATGTAAATTCATATGGCAATGACTTAGCTAATGGTATTAGTTTTTCTGAGCTATTACGCAGGCTTAATGAAATTGACGGAGAATTTGTGATAAGATTTATGTCATCACATCCTAAAGATGCCAGCTTTGAGCTGATTGATACAATAATCCAGTGTGAAAAGGTTGCAAAGCATTTGCATTTGCCTGTTCAGAGCGGAAGTAATGAGATTTTAAAGGCGATGAACAGGAAGTACACAATTGAGAAATACCTTGAGATTGTAGATTATGCAAGACAGCAGGTACCTGATTTTTCATTTACAACTGATGTTATCGTAGGGTTTCCAAATGAAACAGAAGAGCAGTTTAATGAAACTTTGGAAATATTAAAACGAGTGAAGTATGACAATATTTATAGCTTTATATATTCCAAAAGAAGTGGTACAAGGGCGGCATTGTTTGAGGATAATGTAAATTATGAGGAAAAAAGCAGACGGATGCAAACTCTTTTAGCATTACAAAGGGAAATTTCAATTGAAGGGTATAAGCGCTTTATCGGCAGAACAATGACAGTTTTAGTTGACGATGAATGCAAAAATGCTGAGGGTTGGATTCATGGCAAGAGTAATGAATTTATCATAGTTGAATTTAAAGGCCCAAAGGAGCTTGTTGGCCAGTTTGTAAAGGTTAAGATTATTGGTTCAAAGAACTGGGCTGTAATAGGTGAAATAATTGATTAAAATATTAATTTGAAGGAGAATTATTATGGATATAATTGAAAAAGCAAGAGAATTGGGAAAAATGATACAACAGGATGAAAGATATAAGGCATATTATGATGCTAAGGAAAAGAATGATAAGGACGAAGAGTTGCAGGCATTAATTGGTGAGTTTAACTTAAAGCGTGTTGACTTAAATAGGGAAATGTCAAAAGATGATAAGGATATGGAAAGATTGAGAGAGCTTGATTCAGAAATTAAATCACTTTACGGAAAAATTATGGCTAATCCTAATATGGAGGTATTTAATGATGCTAAAAATGCGATGGATGAGCTTTTGTCACAAATAAATACTATTATAACTGCAAGCGCGAACGGAGAAGATCCGGAAACCTGTGCTACACAGAGTAGCTGTGGTGGTAGTTGTGCTGGCTGCAGTGGATGTAACTAATCGATTTTGTTATGTAAGGAATTAAGGAGCGTAGCTTTCAATGGAAATAGATAAAAGCAAGATTTCGCCAATGATGAAGCAATATATAGACATTAAAAAAAGATATGAGGGACATATTTTGTTTTTTCGTCTTGGTGATTTTTATGAGATGTTTTTTGATGACGCAATAGTTGTATCAAAAGCATTGGAACTTACATTGACAGGACGGGATTGCGGACTGGAAGAGCGTGCCCCTATGTGCGGAGTACCTTATCATAGCAGTGAAATGTATATAAAGAAGCTCATTGAAATGGGCTATAAGGTTGCTATTTGCGAGCAGATAACTGACCCATCTGAAAGCAAGGGAATAGTTGAAAGGGATGTTGTAAGGGTTGTTACTCCCGGAACCTTGATAGAAAGCAGTATGCTTGATGAGTCAAGCAATAATTATCTGTGTTCGTTGTATTATAAAGATGAAGAATGTGCTTTATGCTTTGCTGATATCTCAACAGGAGAGGTTAATCTTTGTAAAAAAAGGGGTAAGGATTTACAAACTGACATTATAAATGAATTATCGAGATATAATCCAGCTGAAATAGTATTTAACGTTGATTTTTTGNATTTAAAGGCGGTAACGGATTTTATAAAAACCAGGTTAAAATGCTCAGTAACATTGCGTGAAGACGAGTGCTTTTCATTTGAAAAGAAAAGTCCTGTTGTTTTGACACAATTTTCTGCTGACTCATTTGAATATCTGGGACTTAATAAAGATGGAATAGACGCCTCATGTGTTTGTGGATTATTTGATTATATATCTGAAATGCAAAAGGTTCTTGTTGGAAGGTTCACATCAATAAATATACAATCAGAAAATCAGTATATGGGTTTGGATTTGACCGCAAGGAGAAACCTTGAGCTTACGGAAACATTGAGGGATAAGACGAAAAAAGGCTCATTGCTGTGGGTGCTTGACACAACTAAAACCTCAATGGGAAAGCGTTTGCTTAAATCTTATATAGAGCAGCCTTTAATTAGTCCTGCAAGGATTATTGAAAGGCTTGATGCAGTTGAACAGCTTTATAAAAAATCAGTTGTTATGCTGGAAATACGAGAAGTTTTAGAAAAGGTATATGATTTAGAACGCCTGATGACAAGGGTTGTGTATAGGACTGCAACTCCAAGAGATTTAAAGGCGTTGTCAATGACTGCGTTGCAACTGCCACTTTTAAAAGAACAGTTAAGTAAACTTAAAGATTCAAAGCTTTTATGTTTCATAAATGATAATATCTCAACTCTAGAGGACATATCCAATCTAGTTGAAAACTCCATTATGGACGAGCCGCCTGCATCTGTTAAAGATGGCGGAGTTATTAAGGATGGCTTTAACAAGGATTTGGACAGGTTTCGTAATATCATGTCAAATGGAAATGATATTATAGAACAGATAGCACAAAGGGAACGAGAAAGAACGGGTATAAAAAATCTGAAGATTGGATATAACAGAGTTTTTGGCTATTACATTGAAGTTACAAGGTCTTACTATGATTTGGTTCCTAAGGAGTATATTCGCAAACAAACCCTTGCAAACTGTGAGCGTTTTATTACAGAAGAGCTTAAAAACACAGAGAATGATATTTTAAGTGCAAAGGAAAAAGCATTAGTTCTTGAGGCGGATATTTTTACAGAGATTCGTGATTTTATTGCAAGCAAGCTTGATGTTGTTCAGAATACGGCGAATGCAATTGCAACTGTCGATGTGCTTTGTTCGTTTGCAAATGTATCGTTAAAAAATTTGTATAGAAAGCCTGAAATCTCCATTGATGGCGTTATTGAGATAAAAGATGGCCGTCACCCAGTTGTAGAGCTTATGCTCAAGGACGAAGTGTTTGTACCTAATAATACATATTTGGACACAAAGGCTAACAGAATGGCTATAATAACAGGTCCTAATATGTCAGGTAAATCTACATATATGCGACAGGTGGCGTTAATTACACTTATGGCGCAAATCGGGTGTTTTGTTCCTGCTGTATATGCGAAAATCAGTGTTGTGGATAAAATATTTACAAGAGTGGGGGCATCCGATGATTTAGGTGCTGGACAGAGTACATTTATGGTGGAGATGAGTGAGGTTGCAGATATATTGAAATATGCAACTAAAAACAGCCTTGTAATACTTGATGAGGTTGGAAGGGGCACCTCCACCTTTGATGGTGTAAGCATCGCAAAAGCTGTTGCAGAGTATATCTGTAATTCAAAGTCACTTGGTTGTAAAACGCTTTTTGCGACACATTATCATGAATTAATTGAGCTTGAAAGCAAAAATGAGGGTATAAAGAATTTCAGTGTTGCAGTAAAAAAACATGGTGATAAGATAAGGTTTTTAAGAAAGATTGTGCCAGGCGGTGTTGATGAAAGTTATGGAATAGATGTTGCAAGACTTGCTGGTATTCCGAATAAGGTTATTTCTAGGGCGAAAGAATTTCTTTTAGAGATGGAGGACCACTCAAATAGCAGTAAAGCTTTATCAGATAAAGACGAAACTCAGATAAGCTTTTCAGCATTGAATCATGAGGTTGTTATAGACAGATTAAGAAAAATCAATGTCGACGAATTGACAGATGAGGAGTGCAGAGAGTTTATAGAAGATTTGATGAAACTCATATGAGGGTGGATATATGGCAAGAATAAAGGTATTGAGCAGAGAAGTTTCTGAGCTGATTGCAGCAGGAGAGGTTATAGAGCGCCCTGCATCGGTTATAAAGGAGCTTGTTGAAAATTCCATTGATGCAGGTGCAACTCATATAACTGTTGAGATAAAAAATGGTGGCACTACCTATATGAAAATAGTTGATGATGGTTGTGGTATATCAAGTGATGATATTGCAACAGCCTTTTTGCGCCATGCAACTAGTAAGGTAAATGAAAAATCCGATTTGGATAATATTGCAACACTTGGATTTAGAGGTGAGGCTTTAGCATCAATTGCAGCAGTAGCAAGGGTTGAGGTGCTATCAAAGCAGGCTAATGATGAATTTGGTGTGAATTATATAATTGAGGGTAGTGTTGAGAGACTTAATCAGAAAACAGGTTGTCCTGATGGTACAACAATAATTGTTCGTGATTTGTTTTATAATGTTCCAGCTCGTCAGAAGTTTATGAAAAAAGATGTTACAGAGGCGAATGCAATTTCCTTTATATTGCAAAAGCTTTCACTTTCCCATCCTGATGTTGCGATAAAACTGATAAGGGATAACAGGCTTGATTTTAACACAACAGGCGATGGAACTCTTTATTCAGCGATATATTCCATATATGGCAAGAATTTTGCTCACGATTTGATTGAGGTAGATTTCAAGGAAAATGGTATTAGCATTACTGGGTTTACAATAAAACCCTTGTATGCAAAGCATAATCGTTCGTTTCAGAATTTTATCGTAAATGGGCGATATATTCGGTCAATAGCCTGCAGTACGGCTTTGGAAGAGGCATATAAGAATTTAATTATGGTTGGAAAGTTTCCGGCATGTGTATTAAAAATTGATGTTCCTCCGTCAATTATAGATGTAAATGTTCATCCGGCGAAAATAGAGGTTAGGTTTTCTGATGATAAGCTGATATTTAACAGTATTTATTTTGCAATAAAGAATGCTTTAATGAAATCAGGTTTAATTTATGAATTTCAGATGAAAAAATCAAACGATTGGTTAAGCATGAAAGAAGAGCCTGAGGATTTTCAGCAACATACTCTTGCTCAGGCATCTGCTACACAGAATCAAAAACAAGTANCATATGAACAGGAGGAAAATAAAAAAAGAGTTGATGAATCTGTTATTATAATGCCTGATGATGAAGAGATGGATGAATTTGAAGGTGATAAGGCTGCAAAAGCTATTGAAAAAATTAATAGTACACAGATTGATGAAAATGNTAAACAGGAAATCGAAATTGGTGCTTTTAAATATATCAGCAGATNTTCTTTTGTTAAAAGCCGACAGGAAGCTCTAAAGCCTGAGGAAGAATATGATAAACCTAAGCCAACCTTACGGATTATAGGAGAGGCTTTTTTGAACTATGTTCTGGCAGAGGTAGAGGACAGTTTAATTATTATAGATAAGCATGCTGCCCATGAACGCATTATATATGAGAAACTTAAGACTCAAAGTAATAAGAATACGGAAAGTCAGTTTCTGATAACACCTTATAAAGTATTATTATCCATCGATGAATATGATGCTATGCTTGGTAGTAGTGAAGAACTAGAGAGAATGGGCTTTAAGCTCGATTTTGATAATAAGCCATATGTTTCTGCTATTGCCATACCAACTGATTTGGAAAAATTAGATATGGATGAGGTTATTCCTGAAATAGCACATAATTTGTATATGAATAAGATTAATCCACAGACTGATTTGCTTGATGAGATGTATCACACATTGGCTTGCAAGGCTGCAATAAAAGCTAATGATAAGAACAGTATAGAGGAGTTAAAATTGCTTGCAGAGCAAGTGTATTTCGATGAAAATATTCGACATTGTCCTCATGGACGACCTGTAATGTTTTCATTGTCAAAGGGAAAAATTGAAAAGCAGTTTAAAAGGGGATAATGGATAAATGAGTGAAAGGATACCTGTTTTAGCGGTTGTTGGACCTACTGCTTCAGGTAAAACAGCATTGGGTATAGAGCTTGCAAAGCTTTATAATGGTGAGATTGTATCAGCAGATTCAATGCAGATATATAAGGGTATGGATATTGCAACAGCTAAACCTACAATCGAAGAGATGCAGGGGATACCACATCATTTAATTGGTATTTTGGACAGGAATACAAGCTTTAGCGTTGCTGATTATGTTGATATTGCTAGAGAAACGATAAGGCATATTAATAAGTGTAACAAACTTCCGATAATTGTAGGGGGAACTGGATTATATATATCCTCACTTTTAGAAAATATTCAGTTTTCAGAAATCAAACCTGATTACGAGTTAAGAAAAAAGCTGATGCTTGAGGCTGAGGAGTTTGGGAAGGAATTTTTACTTGAAAAGCTCAAAAATATTGACTTGGAAACAGCTGAAACTCTGCATGCAAATAATGTAACAAGGATTATAAGGGCAATTGAGGTATTTGAACTGACTGGAAGGAAGCTGAGTGATTTAAAGGTTGAGAGTAGACGATTTGCCAGTCCATATGATTATAAAATGATTGGTTTGACATTTTCTGATAGACAGGTATTATATGACAGAATAAACAAGCGAGTTGACATTATGGTTGAGAATGGACTTGTTGAGGAATGTGAGGCTGTATATAGAGCAGAGGCTGGTGAAAATAGCAGTAATACTTTTATCACTTCAAATAAGGCTATCGGCTATAAGGAGTTGATACCTTATTTTAAAGGAACTAGCAGTTTGGATGAATGTATAGAAAAAATAAAGCTGGAAACCAGACATTATGCCAAAAGGCAGCTGACATGGTTTAGAAGAAATGAGAAAATAAATTGGATAAAGTTAGATAAATCGTACACAATGGAAAAAATTTTATATGAGTGTAAAAAAGTTATAGCCAAATAAAAAAATATATGGTATAATATAATGTAAGTTTATATATCAACTGGATTTGAAAAAAATAAAATGGATAGTGTTACAAAATTTTAAAAAAGGGGTTTGTTGCTGAAATGAGTAAATCAATGAACTTGCAGGATATCTTCTTAAATCAGGCAAGAAAAGAAAAGATACCTGTTACCATTTTTTTGACAAATGGTTTTCAGTTTAAGGGGATCGTAAAAGGGTTTGATAATTTTACAGTTATACTTGATTGTGAAAACAAACAAAATTTAGTATACAAGCATGCAATCTCAACAATTATCCCATTAAAGCCAATTTCTATTTTAGAAGCTGAGGAAGATAAAGGATAATTTTAAATGAATACTAATACATCGAAAGTGTTGGTTGCTTTGCTTGTAGTTTTTGTAACACTAATGGTTTCAAGTGTTATTTATCATCTTGTTAATAAAGAGTATGTGACGGAAACTGCAATTCTTGCAACAGCAGAAGATTCGATTTCCTTCAAGGGAGTTTATGTGAGGGATGAAAAACCTGTATATTATAATGGTGGTGGAACGATAAGCTATTCTGTTCATGATGGTGGAAAGGTCGGAAAGGGAACAACAATAGCTGAGATTTACACATCAGATTATGAAATAGAAACTAAGCAGAAGATTGAGAAATTAAACGAAGAACTAAGCATATTGAAAAAGATTGACAATCCGGGAACAAGTGATGTTGAGAAGCCTGCTTCTTTGTCTAATCTAATCTTAGAAAAGTATAAAAGTACTGTTTATGCCCTTGAAACGAATGATTTTGATTCTCTTGCAGATAATAAGGAAGAATTGCTTATATTAATAAGTACAATGCAGCTTGTAACAGGAAATACAGATGAATATCGACTTAGTATTCAAGAAAACATTTCTCAGATACAAGCGGAAATAGATACACTTAAAGCAAGTCAATCAGCTCCTGTTGACAGAATTGTTTCGGACCAGTCATGTTATTTTGTAAGCTATGTTGATGGTTATGAGGATGAGCTTACTAAAGCGAATATTGACAATTTGACAGTTGAGTATATTAATTCAGTTACTGATAATGTTTCAGCAGTAACTGAAGGTGTTTTGGGCAAAACCATTGATGGGTATAAATGGTGCATAGTTGGTGTAATTGATAATTCAAATAATAAATTCAAAGAAACTGAGGTGGTTTATCTTAAATTTGAATCAACCTCACAAAAAATAAGAGCAGTAATTGATAAAATTAAACCAACGGATAATGCAGAAGAAAGTATTGTGATACTATCCTGTGACAAGCTTACATACGACCTTGTTCAGCATAGAACTGAACGAGTAGAGATGATAAAGGGCGTATATGAGGGGATTAAGGTTCCTAGAAAAGCATTGCGTTTTAAGGAAATTGAAGAAACTGTTGTTGATGAGGTAACTGGTGAAGAGGTTAAAAAAACAACGAATTACAGAGGTGTTTATGTAAAGCTTGGAGAACAGGTCTTGTTTAAAAAGCTTGATGTAATATTTGAAGGCGATAATTATGTTATATCAAATAAAAACAAGGGAAATGGTTATGTAGTTTTATACGATGATATTATTGTAGAGGGCATTGATGCAAATGGGAACTAATTTTAGTTTTATTGAGGAAAATTACAAAAGGATTTTATATAATGTTGATGAGACAGTTGCAAAATATCGGAAGAGTGATGAAAAGGTAGATATTATTGCTGTCACAAAAACAGTTGCACCTGATGCAGTCAACTTTGCGATTTCATGTGGTATAAATAAGATTGGTGAAAATAGAGTACAGGAGTACTTATCAAAAAAGGATTACTATGACAAAAAAGCAGATGTTCATTTCATAGGACATCTTCAATCGAATAAGGTTAAATATATAATTAATGATATAAATCTTATTCAATCTGTTGACAGTATTAAAATAGCACAGCAAATTAATAATTTTGCTGAGAAAACAGGGAAAATACAGGATATTCTTATTGAGGTAAATGTCGGCGGTGAGGAAACTAAATATGGAATTTCACCAAATATGCTTAAAGATACTGTATTGGAAATATCTACTTTGAACAATGTCAAAATAAAAGGACTTATGACAATACTTCCTATTAATGCATCTGAAGAAATTTTTTATAAAATGCAGAAACTTTATATTGACATTTTAGAGGAAAACATAGATAATATAGATATGAAGATTCTATCAATGGGTATGTCAAATGATTATCAGACAGCAATAAAATATGGCTCAAACATGATAAGGGTTGGAAGTGCTCTTTTTGGGGAAAGGGTTTATTGACAATCTATATATAATAGAGATTTTGTCATTTGTCAGATTTAATTTATTGAAAAGTATATTAATATATAGAAGAGGAGATTTATGATGAAATTGTTAGAAAGTATAAAAGAATTTTTCCTACCACCTGATGATGAGGATTATATTGAAGAGCATCAGGAAACGCATAACTTTACAAGAGAAAGAGAACAGTCATCATATGATGCAGCTGAAGAGAGAAGAAATAAGGTCGTAAATATACAGGCTACAACACAGCTCCAGGTTGTGCTTGTAAAGCCTGAGGTATTTACAGATGCAAAACAAATTGCTGACCACTTAATTGCAAAGAAGACAGTTGTATTAAATCTTGAAACTGCCTCTGCTGAAAATAAAAGAAGAATCATTGATTTTTTAGTTGGTGTTGCTTATGCTAATGGTGGAAGCTTAAAGCCTGTTGCTAATCTTACCTATATCATCACACCTTATAATGTAGACTTTATTGGTGAGGACTTAGTAGGCGAATTAGAAAGCAATGGAGTAATTATTTAGTGCCAACAGATTTTGATTGTAGTAAACTAAGTGATGCAGATAAGTTGCTTATTGCAAAAATTCAAGATATGATTGAAATTTGTTCAAAAAGCTATAAACCAAAATACACTGCGTTTTTAGACCAAAGGCAGTGCGCATTGGTTGAGTCAGTTTTAAAAAATAATAATTTTGAACCAATAGCTGTTGAAAGGTCTGTGAATATAAGAGGATATTTAGGGCTGAAATATTTTACTTGGGGTGGTTATGAAGATGCAGGAAGGAAAATTCTGTGTATTTATGATGAATATGACACTCCTAATATAATGGAAGTGCCAATAAAATGTCTGACATTTTACTTTCGGAGGGTGGATAAGCTTTCGCATAGAGATTTTCTGGGTGCAATTATGGCTTTACAAGTAAAAAGAGAGGCTGTTGGTGATATTATAGTTGCTGAAGGCAGGGCACAGGTTTTTGTATGTGACTCAGTAAGTGATTTGCTACTGAATGAGATTGATAAAATTGGTAAAGTCGGAGTAAGGATTACTGATGAAGAAAAATTTAATTTGGATGTTCAGCATAACTTTATAGTAATTAAGGATACAGTTGCTTCATTAAGGCTTGATGCAATGGTCAGTTCAGCAACAAAGCAGAGTCGCGAAAGGTCTGCACAGCTTATTAAAACAGGTTGTGTTTCCGTGAATTATTTTACAACTGAATCTCCGTCTATGATTTTAAAACAGGGCGATGTTTTTTCAGCGAGGGGTTATGGAAAATTTGTTTTCAGCGAAATAAACGGAACAACCAAAAAGGGAAGAATTCATATTGAGATAAAAAAGTATATGTAAGAGGTGAGAGCGTTGATTAGTGCGAAGGACATTAGTAACAAAAGGTTTGAAAAAGCTGCTTTCGGCTATAAGCAGGAAGAAGTTGACGAGTTTTTGAAAGAACTTGTTTCTGAATTGACGATAATGCAGAAAGAACGCAATGATATAGAAAGTAAGCTTCAAATTCTTGCCGACAAGGTTCAGGAATATCGACAGGATGAGGATGCATTAAAGGATGCGTTGCTTGGGGCACAAAAGCAAGGACATAGAGTTATTGCTGAGGCGCAGGAAAAGGCAAGAATAATTGTAGAAGAGGCTGAAGCAAAGGCTGCTAATATGCTTGAAGAGGCAAAGCAGAAATATGAAACTACTGTTGAAGAAAATAAAGTTTCGATTGAAAGGGAAAGAGAAATTCTGTTAAAGACTCAACGAGAGGTAACTGAATTTAAAAAGACGTTATTTGATATGTATAAAGTTCATCTTGAAATGATTTCTGCATTACCTGAAATTGAAGAAGAAGCAGAACAATATGAGGACGAAAAGCACGAGGAGGAAGTTGTAGAATCAGAAGAGGCTTCTGTTGAAGAAAAGGTGGTAAAGGACCCTTTTGCTACTACAACCTTTTCACCACAGAGATTTTCCAACTCTGCTGCAACTGGTTCATTTGAGTCAAAGTTTGGAGAATTGCAATTTGGGCAGAATAACAAATAACACTTAGTACATAAAGCATATGCTTAATATATAAATTAATGCAAAGGAAGTATACGATGTCACAGGATTACAATAAAACCTTATGTTTACCAGCTACTGAGTTCCCTATGAGAGGTAATTTGCCTAAAAGAGAACCGGATATTTTAACCAACTGGGAAGAAAATGGAATTTATTATAAAATGGTGGAGGAAAATGAGGGCAAGCCTCTATATATTTTACATGATGGCCCTCCATATGCTAATGGAGATATACATTTAGGTACTGCACTAAATAAAACACTGAAGGACATAATTATTAGATATAAGAATATGTCTGGATATTGTGCACCTTATGTTCCAGGTTGGGATACACATGGCTTGCCGATTGAGTTAAAAGCCTTAAAATCAATAGGAGCACAGGAGGGTGCAATCTCACCTGTTGAGTTGCGTAAGCATTGTAAGGATTTTGCAATGATGCATGTTCACAATCAGATGTCACAGTTTAAGCGTTTGGGCTGTTGGGGAGATTATGAAAACCCATATTTAACACTAAGACCTGAATTTGAGGCTAAACAAGTTGAGGTTTTTGGCAAGATGGCAAGTGATGGGTACATTTATAAAGGCTTAAAGCCTGTATACTGGTGTCCTGATTGTAATACTGCATTAGCTGAGGCAGAAATTGAATATGTGAATGACCCATGTCATTCAATATTTGTTAAATTTAATGTAATAGATGATAAGGGCTTATTTACTCCACTAGGTGTTGACATAAAGGATGTTTATTTTGTAATTTGGACAACAACAACATGGACATTACCAGGAAACCTTGCAATATGCTTGGGACCTGAATATAAATATACATTGGTTAAGGCTAATGATGAATACTATGTAATGGCGGCAGAGCTTGTTGAATCAACAATGAAGTCTGCTAATATTGTTGAGTATGAAACACTGGGCTTGTTTGATGGTAAGGAACTTGAAAATATACAAACAAAGCACCCTCTTTATGATAGAAAATCACCAATAATTATAGGTGATCATGTAACACTTGAAAGTGGTACAGGTTGTGTTCATACAGCTCCTGGGCATGGTGTGGAGGACTTTGAGGTTTGTAAAAAGTATCCTGAGATAGGAATAATAGTTCCAGTTGATTCTAAAGGAAAGCTTACTGATGAAGCAGGAGAATTTAGTGGCTTGACGACAGAAGCTGCAAATAAAGCAATTGCAAAACGACTAGACGAAGAAAGAAGCCTGCTTGCAATTGAGAAGATAGTTCACCAGTATCCACATTGCTGGAGATGTAATAATCCTATTATTTTCAGAGCTACTGAGCAATGGTTCTGCTCTGTGGACGGCTTTAAAAATGAGGCAATAAAGGCAATTGAGGATGTAAGATGGATACCAACATGGGGTGAAGACAGAATTAAAGGGATGGTTCGTGACAGAAGTGACTGGTGTATATCTAGACAGCGTACATGGGGTGTTCCTATTCCTATTATTTATTGCAAGGATTGTAGAAAACCAATAGTAAATGATGTAACTATAAAGGCAATTTCTGATTTATTTAGAGCTGAAGGTGCTGATGCATGGTATACAAAGGACATTAAAGATTTTATTCCAGAGAGTGTAAAATGCGAATGTGGTTGCTCTGAATTTACAAAAGAAACAGATATTATGGATGTTTGGTTTGATAGTGGTGTTTCCCATGCAGCAGTTTTAGAGGAAAATGATAAATTGCGTTGGCCAGCTGATTTATACCTTGAGGGTGCTGACCAGTACAGAGGGTGGTTTCAATCATCACTGCTTACATCTGTTGTATGGAAAGGAACAGCTCCGTACAAGGCGGTCTGCACACATGGATGGGTTGTAGATGGTGAAGGCAGGAAAATGGCTAAGTCTTTGGGCAACGGAATTGCTCCTGAAGAAATTATAAATCAGTATGGTGCAGATATTTTAAGACTATGGGTTGCATCATCTGACTATCATTCAGATATAAGGATTTCTCCGGAAATATTAAAACAGCTATCTGACGCATATAAAAAGATAAGGAATACTGCAAGATTTATTCTTGGTAATATTTCAAATGGTTCAGGATTTAATCCAAATACAGATTGTGTTAATAATGAAGACTTGCTTGAAATTGACAAATGGGCACTAATGCGTCTTGACAGCTTGATTGACAAGGTAAATAAAGGCTATGAGGATTTTGACTTCCATATCGTATTCCATAGTATTTACAGTTTTTGTGTTACTGATATGTCTAATTTCTATTTAGATATAATTAAGGACAGATTGTATTGCGAAAAGGAAGACTCTGTTCAAAGAAGAGCTGCACAGACAACAATTTACAAGATTTTAAGTGCTATATCAAGATTAATCTCACCAATAATTCCGTTTACAGCTGAGGAAATATGGTCATATATTCCTCATACGGATGATGATAATACAATTAGTATAGCATTAAATGATATGCCATGTAAATCAGGTTTAGAGTTCTCAGATGAGTTTAAAAACAAATGGACTTTAATATCAGCATTGCGTGAGGATGCAAAAAAAGCACTTGAAATTAAGCGTGTGGAAAAAATAATTGGTGCATCTTTGGAGGCTAAGTTAGAAATAATCTGCAATACAGATGAAAAGTATGAAGAAGTAAAGGCATTATCCGATGAACTCGCTAAGATTATCATTGTTTCACACGTATCGGTTCTTAAAGGTGAATCCGGAGAATTTAAGGGTGATTTGTTTGGAACTGACGGCATAAGCTTTAATGCGAAAAAAGCAGATGGCGAAAAATGTGAAAGATGCTGGATGTACACTGAAGATGTTGGTAAGAATGATAAACATCCAACACTTTGTGGAAGATGTGCTTCGGTTATTGGTTAGACAGGCGAATTATACATTAAAGATAGGGGTTCAGATTTGAACCCCTTTTTGATTAATTTGAGTGGAGGGGTATTTTGTTAATCATTATTTTTGTTGCGACTTGTGTTTTGGTTGGAATTGACCAAATAATTAAAGTATGGGCAATTGAAAGCTTAGTGGGACAAGGCTCCAGGCAATTTATTAAAATAGGCAGCAAAGAAATAATTAATCTTAGATATTTGGAGAATGATGGTGCATTGTTTGGTAGCTTTAGTGGCATGAGGTGGCTGTTGATAATATCAGTGGTAATACTTGTATCTGCATGTATAATTTATCTCATTAGGAATTATAAACAGATGTCTAAGCTGTTGACCTTTAGCTTAACACTTGTAATTAGCGGCGGGGTAGGTAATCTAATTGACAGAATATTTCGTAATGGCGTTGTAATCGACTATATAGAAATCAGACTGTTTGATTTTGCAATATTTAACTTCGCAGATTGTTGTGTTACAATTGGTGTAGCGCTTCTTGTGATATATATAATTTTTATCGATGGAAGTAATGTAAATGAACCAGTATTAAATGTTGATAAGGTTGAGGAAAATGAATAATATTACCATTATAGTTAAAAAGGAACTTGAGGGCTTTCGTTTGGACAAATACCTTTCTGGATTGGATTTAGGATTGACAAGAACTGCTATACAAGGGCTTATAGAAGAAGGTAATATTTTAGTAAATGGTAAAAAGGTTGTAAAAAACTATAAGCAGAAAAATGGTGATATTATTAATATTACAATACCTGAAACTGAAGAGTTTGAAGTAGTTGCTGAAAATATTCCTATTGAAATTGTGTATGAAGATGAGGATTTATTAATTGTGAATAAACCTAAAGGCATGGTTGTACATCCTGCTAATGGAAATTACACTGGAACATTGGTGAATGCACTCTTATATAGGTGTGGGGATAATTTATCAACTATTAATGGTGATATTCGTCGTGGGATTATTCATAGGATTGATAAAAACACAAGCGGACTTCTTATTGTGGCTAAAAACGATAATGCACATATTGTGCTTGCAGAACAGATTAAAGACCACAGTTTTACAAGGGAATACGAGGCGATAGTATGGGGAAGATTCCAAAATACTAAAGGTACGATAGATTTACCGATTGGCAGGAGTCATATTGACAGAAAGAAAATGTGTGTGACAGACAGAAATTCAAAAAGAGCAGTTACTCATTATGAGATAATTGAGGAATATGGCAATTATACACATTTAAGACTTAAGCTTGAAACAGGAAGAACTCATCAGATAAGAGTTCACATGGCACATATCGGACATTATGTTTTGGGGGATGATGTTTATGGAAAAGCATTTAATGGCATTGATGGCCAATGCCTTCATGCAAAAAAAATAGGGTTTATTCATCCTGCTACAGGGCAGTATATGGAGTTTGAAAGTCCTTTGCCTGAATATTTTATAAAAATAATAAGGAGAATTAGTAATTGATGAAGTTATTTGAGGATATGTCAAAGGTATTACTTATAACTGATTTGGATGGAACATTTTTACCAAGCAATAAGGTTCTTTCAGAGGTGGATTTAGATGCAGTAAGGAAATTTAGAAATATGGGTGGAAAGTTTACAATTGCAACGGGCAGAACTCTTCAATCGGTGCAGTGTTATTTTGACCAGCTGCAGTTGAATATACCGTTTATACTATATAATGGTGCAATTATTTATGATTTGGAGCAGGAAAAGTCTCTACTCCAAAAAGAGTTGCCACTTGTTTCGAGAGAAATTATTTCCGATGTGTTAAACGAAATGCCAGAGGTAGCTTGTGAGATATTGACTTTAGATAATATTTACATAGCTCGAAGTAATGAGGTTGAGGACAGGCATGTTGAGCTTTGTAAGGTAAATCCTATTTACATGGAATTGGATAAAATACCTAATGGCGGATGGGTGAAGGTATTGTTTGCTATGGAGCCAGAAATTTTGCCAAAGCTGACCAGCTATATTGATTCGAAAGGTTATAATGAGGTTGACTTTGTAAAGTCAGCTAATATTTTTTATGAAATGCTCCCAAAGAATTGCTCAAAGGGGAGTGCATTAAAGGATTACATTGAAAAAGTGGGGTTAGAGGATTATAAAATTATAGCAGTTGGCGACTACCACAACGATATAGAAATGATAAATGTTGCAGATTTAGGGGTTGCAACAGCAAATGCACAGCCTGAGGTTAAAAAAGCAGCTGATTTAATTTTGAAAAAAACAAATAATGAGGGAGCAATTTCCGAATTAATAGATTATATTTTATAAGGTAGTTGAAATATTTAGAATAGAATGTTATAATAAAAAACACTAAAATAGATTTATCGCTTAATTTGGAGGGTAAAAATGGATCAAATGATAAAAAAGCAGCTTGAGGTTACTGCTTGCAAGGTGAGAATGGGTGTAATTGAAGCAACATATAATGCTAAATCAGGACATCCCGGTGGTTCATTGTCAATTGCAGATTTATTGACATATTTATATTATGTCAAAATGAATGTAGATGTAAAAAATCCTGATATGCATGAAAGAGATAGATTAGTGTTATCAAAGGGGCATTGTGCTCCTGCACTTTATTCTGTTTTAGCACAGAAGGGATTTTTTGATGAAAGCGAATTAAAAAAGCTAAGACATATTGGCTCAATGCTTCAAGGACATCCTGATATGAAAGGTACTCCTGGTGTTGATATGACAACTGGTTCATTGGGACAGGGCATTTCAGCTGCTTGTGGAATGGCGTTGTCTGGCAAGATTTCTAATGAAGATTATAAGGTATATGCAATTTTAGGTGATGGAGAGCTTGAAGAGGGACAGGTATGGGAGGCAGCAATGTTTGCCGCTCACTATAATCTGGATAATCTAATAGCGATAATTGATAATAACGGCTTACAGATTGATGGAAAGGTTACAGAGGTTTGTTCACCTGAACCTATAACTGATAAGTTTGAATCATTTGGTTGGTATGTTATTACTATGGATGCACATAATTTTGATGATATAGAAAGAGCCTTTGATGAGGCTGAAAAAATAAGTGGAAAGCCTGTTGCAATTGTTCAGAAAAGTATTAAGGGTAAAGGCGTTTCCTTTATGGAGAATCAGGTTTCCTGGCACGGACAGGCACCAAATGAAGAACAATATAAACAGGCAATGCTAGAACTCAGTGAACAGTTGAAAGGTCTGGAGGGTTAATAATGAGCGAAATTGTAAAAAAAGCGACTAGAGAAAGTTATGGAGAGGCGTTGAAGGAATTAGCAGAAAAGTATGAAAATCTTGTTGTATTAGATGCTGATTTAGCTGCAGCTACTAAAACAGGAATTTTTAAGAAGGCTTATCCTGATAGATTTTTTAATTGTGGTATTGCAGAAGCAAATATGATGGGAGTTGCAGCAGGTCTTGCATCAACTGGAAAGATTCCTTTTGCAAGTACCTTCGCAATGTTTGCTGCGGGAAGAGCATTTGAAATTGTAAGAAATTCCATAGGTTACCCTCACTTAAATGTAAAAATTGGTGCTACTCATGCTGGCGTATCAGTTGGTGAAGATGGAGCGACTCATCAGTGCAATGAGGATATAGCATTGATGAGAACAATTCCTGGAATGACTATAATAGTACCTTCTGATGATATTGAGGCAAAGGCAGCTGTTGAGGCAGCAGTTTTGCATGATGGACCTGTTTATTTAAGATTCGGACGCCTGGCTACTCCTATATTTAATAATAATAATTATAAATTTGAGCTGGGTAAGGGTATTTTACTTAAAGATGGTAAGGATGTTACAATTGTAGCAACAGGTTTAATGGTATGTGAGGCTTTGGAGGCTGCAAAGGAGCTTGAAAAAGACAATATAAACGCTAGAGTTATAAATATTCATACAATCAAGCCTTTAGATAAGGATATAATTTGTAAGGCAGCTGAAGAAACAGGACTTATTGTAACTGTTGAAGAGCATAGTGTAATTGGTGGTTTGGGTTCTGCAGTAGCTGAAGTAGTGACAGAATATTGTCCAGCAAAAGTTGTAAAGATAGGTGTTAACGATGAATTTGGATATTCTGGGCCTGCGACAGAACTTTTAAAGGCATTTGGACTATGTAAGGAAAATATTATTGAAAAGGTTAAGCAATCGATTAACAACATAAAATAAATTTAACAGGAGAATAGGCTAAGCTACTCTCCTGTTAATTGCATTAAAATAATCTAATAGTTAATATTCAGCTATAACTACTGCATCTTGTATGCATCAATCATTTTCTTAACCATCATTCCACCAATAGAACCAGCTTCTCTTGCTGTCAAGTCACCGTTGTATCCATCCTTTAAAGTTACGCCAACTTCATTTGCAGATTCCATTTTAAAACGTTCAAGAGCTTCCTTACCTTTTTGAGTGAATTGACCCTTCATAATTAAATCTCCTTTAATTTTAAAATTTGATGCCGCATTAGTATTATTGCATGATGTAAAAAAAATATTAGAGGTAAATTAAATCATGTTAATAAAATAAAAAAATGAAATTTTGGAATGTGTATTTTAATAGTATTTAATATTTTGAGACATTACAGGAATAAAACAGACAGGATTGATATGAATGCAAAATAAAAAGATTGTGTATTTTATAATGTTAAGTATATTGATTACAGTTACTGGTATAATTTTGATTCTGACTGATAAACCTGATGAAAAGCCAGAAATTAGTGAAAAAAATTTTATTAAAGTAAATTCAGGCGATGGAAGCAGTATTGTAAATGTTGAAACAATAAATACAATAACAGAAACGACATATGCTACAACTAAAAGAACAAAGGAAAGCACAAAAAACACAAAAAAATCAGAGGGAAAGAAAGATTTATTAGAGGATGAATCTCAGAACAGTATTACTGAAATTGAAAAAGTTAACCTAAATACGGCAACTGTTGAGGAACTGATGAGGCTGCCGGATATAGATGCTGAAATGGCAGATAAAATTATAGAGTTAAGAAGTACCATTCAATATTTTAGTCACCCATATGAATTATTATATGTGGAGGGAATGACGGAAAGACGATTGAGTAAGATAATTGACTATATTGTTGTTGAACAAGTTTATTAAATATATTACATAGAACAAATTGCATATAATTAAAGAAGCAGGAATATAATTTTATTAAATTTATATTAAAAAAATGTGAATATTTAGCGATTTTAGTGTATTATATTATAATATTTAGTTTTAACCGTTTTGTCAACTTTTTGATTTAACAATGGAATATGCATGTGAAAATGCACAAAACATTAGTTAAAAGGTTGTCTAATATGTCTAAAAATTATTAAGGATTAAATTAAAACATTGACTTTTTATTTATGTCAATGTATATTAAAGGTACGAAAGCGTTCAGGATTGCTTTGCATTTTTGTTGTTTATTCTATTGTTAATTTATGCAAGGATAATCTCAGGATGCTAATTTACATGTTATTATATTTTTTATAAAATATAATATATATATTTAAGGAGGAAATTATAAATGAGCATTAAAAAGACTTTAGCTCTAATAGCTGCACTTACTCTTATCTCAACAGCTTTTGTAGGATGTGATAAGAATAAGGATTCAAGCAAGGCATCTACATCAGATTCAAGTTCAAAAGCAAGTTCTTCAGATGGTGGAGATTCATCTTCATCTGGTGGAAGCTCTGCAGAAATCAAGTTACCAACTAGCGGTAAAACATTTACAGTTATGTCNTGGAACGATGAGTTCCCTAAGATGGTAGCTAACTACTACATCCCAGATGAGGGCGGTACTGTTGAAATCAAGCCTGGTGAAGGTGGAGATATTGTTGACGAAGATGGTAACCCAGTTACTGATGAAGACGGTAATGTAAAGAAGAAAGACCTTGTAGTAGCATCATTGGGTGATGTTGAGTATAAGGCACAATTCTTTGGAGTTGGTGGCGGTCAGGCATCTCAATACTATGATGCATATTTCCTATCAGGTGAAGATGTTGACCTATACTGCGTAGAGGCTGACTTTGCTTTGACATACCTAAACAGCAGTTATGCTGCTCCACTTTCAGATGTAGGTCTAACAAAGGAAGATTTCTCAAAGAACTATGATTACACACTTGAAATCGGTACAGCAGAAGACGGTACTCTAAAGGGTGTATCATTCCAGGCAGCTCCTGGTGGATTTGTATATCGTAGCGACCTTGCTGAAAAATACTTAGGCGTAAAGACTCCTGATGAAATGCAAGCAAAGGTTAAGGATTGGGATACATTTAAAGAAACAGCAAAAACAGTTTATGATGCATCAAGCAATGAAACTGCTTTAACATCAACACTTGGTGGTATTTGGCAGGTATTCTCATCAGCTCGTGATAAAGCATGGGTTACTGATGGTACATTGAACATTAGTGATGATGTTAAAAACTTCTTGACATTTGCTAAGGAAATGACTGATAATGGTTATGTAACAAAGGTTAATCAGTGGTCAGATTCATGGTATGCTCTAGGTCAGACAGATCAAACTATGGGTTACTTCGTATCTACTTGGGGTCTAAAGGATACAGGTACAAAGAATGGTAACGGATTTATGACTGACGCAGCAGGTGCTGTTGGTGGAGCAACATATGGAAAGTGGGCAATCTGTGAAGGTCCTCAACCATACTTCTGGGGCGGTACATGGCTTGTAGTTCCTCCATCATGCGATAATGCTGATTTGGCTAAGGGAGTACTTGAATACTTCTGCAAGAACGACGAGTCAATGAAAAAGTATGCAGAAAAAACTGGTGACTTCGTAAACAACAAGGATGTTATGGCTGAACTTGTTACTGCAGGTACAAACAAGAATGGTAACCTTGGCGGACAGGATCAATTCCAGGTACTTAATAAGGTTGCAGAAAAAATCACTATGAACAGCAGCTTGATTACTGAGTACGATGCTAGCATCAAGGCATCATTCCAAACTGTATACGGTGACTATGTAGAAAATAAATATGATAGTGTTGATGCTGCAATAGAGGCATTCAAGAAAGACGTTGCTACAAAGAACACTGACATAAAAATTCCATCTTAATTAGAAAATAGTCAAAATAATATATAATTATGAATACATTACGGGATAGTTATGCTATCCTGTAATGTATCATTCATATTTTTTAATAAGAGGAGAGTGAGTGGTTAATGGCCTCTAATGCACAACGAAGGATAAAGCATGTAAGCTATGCAAAATATGGGTATTTTTTTATAATTCCGTTTTTTTTGGTGTATTTTATTTTCTCTTTTTATCCACTTGTAAACACAATGCGATATAGTGTTGAAAAGAATTTATCTAAGGAAGCCACAATATATGATGGTGAGTTTGTAGGTCTAGATAACTACAAGCATATATTAACAAGTCCTGATAAAAATGCTGAGGACTATTATGTACATGCTGGTATGCGCGAAGGCTTTTTGAGAGCGTTATCCAATACATTTAAAATTTGGGTTATGAACTTTTTCCCACAGATGATTCTTTCAATGATTTTAGCTGTATGGTTTACTGATGCAAAACTAAAAATTCCTGCAAAAGGATTTTTTAAGGTAGTAATGTACATGCCGAACATTATTACAGCAGCAAGTGTTGCAGTATTGGCATTGAAAATGTTTAGTAATGATAGCTTTTCCATTGTAAATAATACGCTATTAAACTGGGGTTTAATTGATGAACCAATTCAGTTTTTGGCAGATATGAAACTAAAGAGAACAATTATTGCAGGTATTCAAATTTGGATGTGGTTTGGTAATACCATGATTCTATTAATGTCAGGTATTGCAGGAATAAATCCTTCACTTTTTGAGGCAGCAAATATAGATGGNGCTAATAGCAGACAAGTTTTCTTTAGAGTAACAGTTCCACTATTAAGACCTATTTTATTATTTACACTCGTAACATCCTTAATTGGTGGAATGCAAATGTTTGATATTCCATATTTGTTCAACCCTGGTACAAATCGTTCACCAGGTACACAGACAATCGCAGCATTTATTTATCAGATTTACATGGAAAGTAGAATTAAAAATACAGGACACTCAGGTGCGGCTTCAGTAGTGTTATTTATAATTACAGCAGCATTGGGTTCAATCGTATTCTATATTAATCGTGATAAGGATGAAATTGCTGCTAAGAAGCAACTTAAAAAGCTCAGAAAACAAGCTGCTAAAAAAGCTCACGGGGGTCTTGGATTATGAGTAAAAATTCGATGAAAGAAAGTTATAAAATTAAAGATAATTACAATACCAGTATAAAAATAAAGTCATTGGTAATTACTTTGATATGTTTAATTCTGACCATAATATGCTTGTTGCCTATATATCTTTTGGTAATTAATGCAACAAGAAATACATCAGATATTCTTAATGGTGCAACCTTAATTCCAGGTAAAGAAACTTTAAATAACTATAAGAATCTAATGGCTCTTGATGGGTTTAATGCCTTAACCGGTTTTAAAAACAGTTTTATAATTTCTGGTAGTGCAGCATTGCTTTCTGTATTTATTTCTGCACTTACTGCATATGCATTAGTTGTATATGATTTTAAGTTAAGAGGTCCAGCTTTTACATTTATACTTGCAGTTTTGATGATACCTACTCAGGTTTCAGCAATTGGATTTGTACAGTTCATGATTAAAATTGGATTTTTTAACACATATGTACCATTAATTGTACCTGCAATGGCGGCTCCTTCGACTGTATTCTTTATAAGACAGTTTATGAAGTCATCATTTCCTCTTGATATCGTAGAGGCTGCAAGAATTGATGGTTCAAGTGAGTTCCGTACTTTCTTAACAATAGGAATACCTTTGTTAAAGCCTGCTATGTCAGTGCAACTTATTTTCGCATTCATAGCAAACTGGAACAATTTCTTTACACCTAGCTTAATTATTACAAGAACTGAGAAGTACACTCTTCCTATGATGATTAATACTTTGAGTTCAGATAGATATACTGACTATGGTATGGTTTACATGGGAATTGCACTTTCAATTGTTCCGCTAATAGTTGTATATTTTATACTTTCGAAATATATTATTGAAGGTGTTGCACTAGGTGGCGTTAAGGAATAATTTTACAAAAACTTTTTAACACAGTAAGTTTAATGCTTGCTGTGTTTTTTTATCGATTTGCATAATAAGGGGCAATGGAAAAAAGATATTATGCACAAAAAAATAATGTGCTTGTACAATATTATTATAAAATGCTTGACAAAATTGTTAATGTGATATAGCATTAACATGTAAAGTATGTCTAAAAATATAATAAGGAGGATATATCATTGAAAAAATTATTAAGCTTAATTGTTTCGTCAGCTTTATTAATAGGCACTTTGTCTATGCCTATAAATAAGCAGACAACAGATGTAGTAGCAACTTCCACTGGAAAATATAATTATGTCGAAGCACTTCAGAAGTCCTTGTTCTTTTATGAGGTTCAACAAGCAGGTCCATTGCCTGAATGGAATAGAGTAAGCTGGCGTGCTGATTCGACAATGAACGATTTTGTGACAGGTGGCTTATACGATGCTGGAGACCATGTTAAGTTTAATCTTCCAATGGCATATACTGCTTCAATGTTAGCATGGGGATTATATGAATATGGTGATGGTATTGAGGCATCAGGTCAACGCGAAATATTAGAGCGTAATTTGGAATTTATACTTGATTATCTGGTGGCATGTGATTTGGGCGATAAGGTAGTATATCAGATTGGTGATGGTCAAGCTGACCACAAGTGGTGGGGTGCAGCTGAAATGATTGAGTATGAGATGGAGAGACCATATTATACTTGTGACGCTTCATGTGTTGTTGGAGAAATGGCAGCAGCATTAGCAGCTGGTTCAGCAGCATTGGAAGGCAGATCAGAAAAAACAGATACATATCTTAAGCATGCAAAAAGTTTATTTGAGTTAGCAGATACTGTAAGAAGTGACGAATCATATACAAAAGCTGCAGGATTTTATGATTCTTGGAGTGGATTCTGGGATGAATTATTCTGGGCATCAAACTGGTTGTATTTAGCAACAAATGATAAAGCATATTTAGATAAGGCTACTTCATATATACCAAATTTAGGACGCGAAAATCAGTCAACTGAGTTGAAATTTACATGGGCTCACTGCTGGGATGATGTTATGCAAGGAGCTATGCTTCTTTATGCAAGATCAACGGGTGACCCGGTATATATTGAACAAGTTCAAAAACACTTAGATTATTGGACAGTTGGATATGGCGGAAAACAGGTTAAGCATATTGAGGGAGGCCTTGCATGGCTTGATTCATGGGGATGTCTAAGATATGCAACAACAACAGCATTCCTTGCGATGGTTTGGAGTGATTATATTGATGATGAGGTATTAATAGACAGATATACAACATTCGCTGAAAATCAAATTAATTATTGTCTTGGTGATAACCCGCTTGATAGAAGCTTTGTTGTTGGATTTGGTAAAAATCCTCCTGAGCATCCACATCACAGAACATCACATGGCTCATGGTCTGATAAGGATATAGACCCTCCATATCATAGACATATATTGTACGGAGCATTAGTTGGTGGACCTAACCAGGANGGTAGTTATGAAGATAATGTACAGAATTATACAAATAACGAAGTCGCAACCGACTACAATGCTGGATATACGGCATTANTGTGTAAAATGGTATCAAAATACGGTGGTACTCCACTTCCAGATTTCCCTGAAAAGGAAGTACCTGATGGCCCTGAATTCTACATAGAAGCTGGAATCAATCAGGCAAGCAATACTTACACAGAGCTTAAGGTATTGGCAACAAACCATTCTGCATGGCCAGCAAGAGTAATTAAGGACTTATCTTACAACTATTATTTTGATTTGTCAGAGGTTTTTGAAGCAGGCTATACAGTAGATGATATTTCTATTAGAAAAGGTTATGATGAGGTTGGGGATACAGAAATTATTGGACCAATTCAATATGATGGTACAATTTATTATGTAAAAATCAGATATCCGGATGGAACTCATTTAGCACCAATCGGACAGGAGCAGCATCAGTTGGAGTTGCAATTTAGAATTTCAGTGCCAGATGGAACAAACTTCTGGGACCCAACAAATGACTATTCATATATCGGACTTGAAACTGGAAATGTAATGAACTTCACAGATAGAATAACAATGTATGACGGCGACAAACTAATTTTTGGTACAGAACCTGATGGAACAACACCATCAACAGACCAGCCATCTGAAACTACCGTAACAACTACATCTACAATAACAAGTGAAACACAAGAATCAGAAGAGTCATCTGAAACCTCATCTCCCATCGAAACTTCTGATACTGATTATACTACTACCGATAATGGTGATGTTACTGATATTAGTACTTCAACTTCGCAAGAAACAACAGTGACAAATCCTGATGAAGAAATTATTTGGGATTTAGTGTGTTATGGCGATGTTAATCTTGATGGTGAGGTAAGAATCACTGATGTAATAGAATTTAACAAGTATTTGATTGGAGCAATTGAGCTTTCAGCTACAGCAAAGGAAAATGCAAACTGTGTATATGACGACAGGTTGGATGTGGCTGATAATATGCAAATTGCAAAATATTTGGTTCAGCAGATTACACAGGATTCGTTAGGACCAAAAGCATAGGTTGTTATTAGGAAATATATTATACATTTATTATTAATTATTAACATACCATGAACATGAAATCAACAAAACAATAAAAATAGCAGAATAACTAATTAACATAAATAAAATATATACTAAATTACTAAATTTTTAAAAAACTCTTTACATTTTTGTGTTAGTATATTATAATACATAATAGTAAGATACAAATTTATTATGAGCTTTTGTTGTTTAATTTTAATAAAATCAGTAGAAATTGTTGAATTAAGAGTGTGATTTTAAATATTCAACTATACGATCGTTTATAATACAAGGGTGAATTACTCTTGGTTATATAAAATTTCATAAGATTATCAGGAGGGAAAACATGATAAAACGAAAGATCAGTAGTTTTGTTATTGCTGGCTTAATGGCATTTACTATTGTAGCTGGTTCAGTAGCAAACACTCTTCCAACATCTATTAATGCTTCTGCACAGATGCTTGGACAGACAGATTTTAATGATGGCGTAGGTTTGCCATGGCACACATGTGAAAATACTGCTGGAAAGCTCAATTTCGAGATTGAAGGCGGTGTTTACAAAATCGAAATTGTTAATCCAGGTGGAGCTTCAAGAGGCGGTGAGGATAGATGGGACATCCAATTCCGTCATAGAGGTTTGAAAATTTATGCTGGTCACCAATATAAAGTATCTTGGGAGATTACAGCAAGTAATGATGGTCAATATTACACAAAGATTGGTAATATGGAAGGTACAGAAGAGTACTGGAATAACAATTGGCAAATGAGGCCTTTGAAGGCTAACCAAAAAAGTGTTGTTACAGAAACATTTACAGCTAATACAACAAATCTAATTTCTGAGTGGGCATTCCATCTTGGCGGTTCAGGTCAGTACACTCCACAGGATTGTTTCCCACCTGGAACTATAATCACATTTGATAATATGTCATTGATTGATTTGACAGATTCTACAAATATTTACGAACATGAAATACCACATATGCGTAAAATGGTTACTTTAAACCAAATGGGTTATTATCCTAACTTGAAGAAACAAGCAACAGTTGCTGTTGAAGAAGGTGAATCTGCACCATTAGAGTTTGAAGTTAAGGATGCAAAAGGAACAGTTGTTTACTCAGGTAAAACATCAGATTACAGATTCGACAAAGATTCTGGTGACTATGTTCAAATAGCTGATTTTTCAGAGTTAAAGGAATCAGGAACAGATTACACATTGTCTATTGTTGGTAAAACAAGTGACCAATACACAAGCTATCCATTTAACATTGGTGATTGGGTATATGATGGTTTGTTAAGAGACTCATTAAACTACTTCTACCAGAACAGAAGTGGTGTTCCAATTGAAAGCAAATATATAACTAGTGGAGATAAAAATTCATTAGCTCGTGCAGCTGGACACACTTCAGATATTGCAACTCCAATTGCATTTGTTGATCCAAAAACTCAAAAGGAATACGGTATAGTTACTGGAAGCAGCGTTAATGCTACAGGTGGTTGGTACGATGCTGGTGACCACGGTAAGTATGTAGTTAACGGTGGTATTTCACTATGGACAATGCAAAACCAATATGAAAGAGCATTAGTAAATGGTTTTGCTGAAAAATATGCTGATGGAAAACTAGCAATTCCTGAAGATTCTAACGGTTATCCAGATCTACTTGATGAAGCTAGATTTGAAATGGAATGGATGCTAAAGATGCAGATTAAGTCTGGTACATATTCTGGCTTGGCTTATCATAAGATTCACGATATTAAGTGGACAGCTTTAGCTATTTCTCCAGNAGACGCTTCAGCTAAGATGGATCGTGTAATTCTTCCACCAACAACAGCTGCAACATTAAACCTTGCTGCTTGTGCTGCACAATCATATCGTTTGTGGAAGGATATTGATCCAGCATTTGCAAAAGAATGCTTAGATGCTGCTAAATCCGCATATGAAGCAGCAAAGAAATATCCAAATGAATATGCTCCATTTGAAAATATAGCTGGCGGTGGCGGCCCTTACGGTGATGATGATGCAACTGACGAATTCTACTGGGCAGCTTGCGAATTGTATATAGCAACAGGCGATTCAGCTTATAAATCAGATATGGAATCATCAAACTTCCATCTAGCTATGCTTTCAAACTTGCATGGTGGTGAGGACGATGGCTCAATCGGTTCATTCAACTGGGGTAATACATCAAGCTTAGGTACTATTTCACTATTTTTAAATCCAGATGTATTGACAGCAGCAGAGTTAAGCACAATTGAAAAGAATATGGCTGCTACTGGCGATAAGTACTTAGAGCTTATAGACAAGCAAGGATATGGTCTACCATTTGCATCTTCAAAGATGAACTTAGGATTAGATTTTGACGGATATATCTGGGGTTCAAACTCATTCGTAGTTAACAACGCAATTTCATTAGCTTATGCTTATGATGCAACAGGCGAAAAGAAATATATCGATGGTGTTACAACAGCTATGGACTATATCATGGGACGTAACCCAATGGATTATTCATATGTAACTGGTTATGGTGATCACGCAATTAAATATCCACACCATAGATGGTGGTCAGGACAAATTGATGATACATTCCCACTAGCTCCTGCTGGAGTATTGTCAGGTGGTCCAAACTCTGCTATGCAGGACCCATGGATTAAGGGTTCAGGATATAAGGTTGGTAAGAAGCCACCACAGCTTTGCTACTTAGACCACGTTGAGGCTTGGTCAGTTAATGAGTGTACAATTAACTGGAACGTAGCTCTTGCATGGGTAGTAGGTTATATGGAAGATGAAGCTCCATTAGTAAATCCTGACTCAGGAAATACAGAAACAACTACACCAGAATCAACAACTACACCAGAGTCAACTACAACTCCTAAGGAAACTACAACTCCTAAGGAGACTACAACATCAGATATTGACAAGGATAAGATTCTTTACGGTGACGTTAATGTTGACGGTGAAGTAAGAATTACTGATATTATCGAATTCAACAAGTACTTGATTGGTGTTATTAACCTTTCACCTACTGCTAGAGAAAATGCTAACTGCGTATATGATAACAAGCTAGATGTATCTGACAATATGCAAATAGCTAAGTACTTAGTTGAGCAGATTCCTTACAGTACTTTAGGTCCACAAAGCAAGTAATTAATAACTAAAATAAAATGCCTGACTTTTATTAGTTAGGCATTTTTATTTTGAGATGTTTTCGGAATATGTGAAATAATGAATTTAACTTTTAGTCTTGACTTTTATATAATTTTATAGTATAATTAATGCGTTATAATGCTGACGTGGCACAGTAGGTAGCGCAACGCCTTGGTAAGGCGTAGGTCGGCGGTTCAAGTCCGCTCGTCAGCTCCATAAGACATGCTTCCTAAGTAATGTGTTTACATTGCTCGGGGGGTATTTTTTTATGTACATTGATTTACATAGATCCACAATAAGCCCTTGATTAAGTTACTAGCTAATAATCAAGGGCTGTATTAATATAAAATAATTTTGTAAGTATTACTTCTGGGTATAGCACCAATACCAATCATTGCACTGCAAATTTTCTTTCTGAGGATTATCCTCGCGTTCAATAAGNCCAGAATAGGTTTTAGGAGGTCTGACCATAGTCGGTTGTCCCGGTTGCCAATTTGCAGGTGTGACAACATTGTATTTATCGGTAGTTTGCAATGCTGTAAGTAGTCTTAGTATTTCTGGAATGCTTCTTCCGTTTGTTAATGGGTAGATAAGGATAGCTCGTATCTTCTGCTCAGGGTCTATAATATATACATTACGAACTGTTTCCTGAGTGCTGACATCTGGAGCAATCATGCCATATAATTTTGCTATGTCTCCCACTCTGTCAGCGATTAAAGGAAATGGTACGGTAATACCTGTTGCATTATAAATTGAATGTAGCCATGCCAGATGAGATGGGGTACTGTCTATACTCAAACCTAGTAGTTGAGTGTTCCTATTGACAAATTCCTGATATAGTTGAGAAAAGGATATAAATTCAGTAGTACAAACTGGAGTAAAATCTCCAGGATGTGAGAAGAACACCACCCATTTTCCCTTGTAATCTGACATTTTTACAGGGCCCATTGTAGAATTAGCAATAAAATCCGGAGCAGTCATGCCAATACTTAAACATATTGTATTCAATTAATCACCACCAATCTTTGATAATATATTATATGTATATAGGTAAAACTTGGCAACAAAATTAATAATATAATTAATAAAAATGTTTATATGGCTTGACATAATTATTTAAATGAAATATAATAATATTAATGAATTATAAACAATTTATTAATAAATAATAATATTTTTCAATAAATTGGAACTTTTTTTCGTTTTATGTGATGAAAGCAAAAAAGATAAAAATATTTGGTTAGTAGAAAGGAAATCAATATGAATCATGTCACAAAATTGATTAATGAGATGATAAAGTTTTTTTCAGGGGATGTAAAAAGAATAAATCATTTTTTAAAGGTTCATTCATATGCTAAGTTAATTATGGACCTAGAGAATATTAATAATGGATTATGTAATATAATTGAGGTTGCGGCATTAACACATGATATTGGTATAAAGATATGTGAAGAAAAATATAATACTTGTTCAGAAAAATATCAGGAAATTATGGGACCATCAGCAGCAAAAAAGATGTTGAAACAGCTTGGATACGATGGAGGCCTTATTGAAAGAGTATGCTATCTTGTGGGGCATCATCATACATATACAAATATTGACGGGATTGATTATCAGATATTAATAGAAGCAGATTTGCTTGTAAATATTTATGAAAAAATGCTTACAAAAGAGGAGATAATAAAAATAAGGGATACTATTTTTAAAACTAAGACTGGAACAAGGTTGATTAATGAATTATTCTTAAGAACAAACTAAACTGTATATTGATTATAATTACAAGGATTTCTGAGTATAATTTTATAATAGGCAAAATAAAACTCAGCTTAAAATGCTTTAAAACCTTGGAATTTGAGGGGGAGGGCATATGATATGCAGTTTAATGGATTTACGAAATAAAGAAGTAGTAAATATCAGCAATGGAGAGAAGCTAGGATTTGTAGATGATATAGAAATTGATACAGAAACATCAACAGTGATAGCTCTTATAGTTTATGGTAGAGAAAGGTTATGGGGGCTTTTTGGAAGAGATGATGATTTAATTATTAGTTGCAAAGAAATTAAGCTGATAGGGAAGGACACAATATTGGTAGCGCATAACAGTGATATTGACGAAATGAGAAAGCCAGATACAAAATCGACAAAATTTAAGTCGTTTAGCTTCGAAAATTTGTATAAGTAAACAAATAAACTTTACTTGAAAATGGTATAATTATATGTTATAATATTAAGCAGTTCGCACGCACATGTTTTTGTAGCCAGGTTCCTTGAAAAAGGTCGGATACAAGTTAAACTGGGCGGAGGAATAAAAACCAAAATTAGGAGGAAAACTCATGGGAGTAGTATCAATGAAACAGCTTCTTGAGGCTGGTGTTCACTTCGGACATCAAACAAGAAGATGGAATCCAAAAATGGCACCATACATTTTTACAGAAAGAAATGGCATATACATTATCGATTTGCAGAAAACAGTAAAGAAGCTTGAAGAGGCTTATATGTTTATTCGAGATATTTCTGCACAGGGTGAATCAGTTCTTTTTGTAGGAACAAAAAAACAGGCTGGTGACTCAATAAAGGAAGAGGCACAAAGAGCAGGTGCTCATTATGTTAATGCTCGTTGGCTTGGAGGAATGATGACAAACTTCAAGACAATAAGAAGAAGAATTGACCGTTTGGCTCAGTTAAGAGAAATGGAGTCTGATGGTACATTTGATTTATTGCCTAAAAAAGAAGTAGTAAAGTTAAAATTAGAAATAGAAAAGCTTGAAAAGTTTTTAGGCGGTATTAAGGAAATGAACAAATTGCCTGGTGCGTTGTTTATTGTTGATCCAAGAAAAGAAAAGATTGCAGTTGCTGAAGCTAAGAAATTGAATATTCCAATAGTAGCGATTGTAGATACAAACTGTGATCCTGATGAAATCGACTATATCATACCTGGTAATGATGACGCAATAAGAGCAGTTAAGCTTATTGCTGGTACAATTGCAAATGCAATTATTGAAGGCAGACAGGGTGAAGATCAAGTTGCAGATTCAGAAGAAGCTGTAGAAGAAGTATCTGCTGAGGAAGTGTCTTTTGAGAAGAACGCTTCTAAAGAGGCATCTACTGAGGAAGCTGCTGAATAGAATAATTTGCCCGAATATGATAATGATATATTCGGGCATTTCAAATAAGAAACCGATAAGTTTTAAGATGTAATGGAGGAAAATAATATGGCTAATTATACCGCTAAGGAAGTAAATGAGCTACGCAAAAGAACTGGTGTCGGCATGATGGATTGCAAGAACGCACTTGTTGAAGCTGATGGAGATATGGAAAAGGCAATTTTGATACTTAGAGAAAAGGGATTAGCAACACAAGCAAAAAAAGCTGGAAGAATAGCGGCAGAAGGCTTAGTATTGTCTGTGGTTGATAGAAGTAAAAACATTGGCGCTATTGTTGAAGTAAACTGCGAAACTGACTTCGTTGCAAAGAACCCAGAATTTAAGAGCTTTGTAGAAAGCGTTGCAGCAACAATTATTAATGAAAACCCAGCTGATATGGATGCATTACTAAAAGCAAAGCTAGATGGCTCAACTGAAACTGTTGAAGAGGGACTTCAAAGTCTATTCTTAAAGATTCGTGAAAATCTTCAAATCAGACGTTTTACACGCTTAGAGGGTATACTTGTTCCTTATGTTCATGGTGATGGTAGAATTGGTGTATTAGTAAAGCTTGAGTCTGATATTGACCCAACAAATGAGGAAATGCTTGCTTGTGGTAAAGACTGTGCATTGCAAATTGCTGCACTAAACCCTGCTTATTTAAATAAAGAATCTGTTCCTGATTCAGTTATTGAAACTGAAAAATCAATAATGAAGGCTCAAATGTCTGAGGATCCTAAGATGGCTAACAAGCCTGAACAGGTAATTTCTAAAATCGTTGACGGTAAGATTGGAAAGTACTACTCAGAGAATTGCTTGCTTGAGCAGGAATTTGTTAAGGATGGCGAATTGACAGTTGCTAAGTATATAGAAGGTGTTGCAAAGAAGCTTGGCGGTACAATTAAGGTTGTTGAATATGTTCGCTATGAAAGAGGCGAAGGAATTGAGAAGAAAGAGGAAAACTTTGCTGAAGAAATTGCAAAGATGATTAACTAATAAATTGCACTTAATGTTAATAAAGAGCATGGGCATTCCTGTGCTCTTTATTTTGATTTTTTTTGAACAAATGCTTTACATTATTGGTTTTTTAGTGTAGAATATAAGGAGTAAAAAGTGTGAGGTGTTTGAAATGGTACCAAAGTATAAACGAGTACTTTTAAAGCTGAGTGGTGAAGCATTAGCAGGGGATAATAAATTCGGGCTGGATTACACCGTTATAACTGAAATATGTAAGAGTATAAAAAGGGCTGCTGATGAAGGTGTAGAAATAGCCATTGTTGTAGGTGGAGGGAATATTTGGCGCGGTCGTTCAAGCGGAGGAATGGATAGAACAAGAGCCGACCATATGGGAATGCTTGCCACAGCAATAAATGCATTAGCAGTAGCGGATGTATTAGAATCCATGGATATTGATGTCAGGGTTCAGACTGCAATAACCATGCAGCAGGTAGCAGAGCCTTATATTCGTAATAAAGCTGTCAGACATCTGGAAAAAGGCAGGATAATTATACTTGCCTGCGGAACAGGAAATTCATTTTTCTCAACAGATACTGCTGCAGCATTAAGAGCTGCGGAAATTGAGGCAGATATTTTGTTAAAAGCAACTATGGTTGATGGAGTTTATGATAAGGATCCTAAAATATATAGTGATGCTGTTAAATATGATAATTTAACATTTGGGGAAATACTTAATAAGGAGTTAATGGTTATTGATGGTACAGCTGCATCAATGTGCCGTGATAACAATATGCCTTTATTGGTTTTTGATTTAAGTAAACCTGAAAATATATATGATGCAATAATAGGAAAAAATATAGGTACAATAGTAACGGAGGAAAAGTAATATGAAAGAGAAAATTAAACTTGCTGAAGCTAGTATGAGTAAAGCAGTAGATAAATTAAAACATGAATTTACAACAATAAGGGCTGGAAGAGCTAATCCAGCTGTGCTTGAAAAGGTATCTGTTGATTATTATGGAACACCAACACCAATTAACCAGATGGCTGCTATATCTGTTTCAGAGGCTAGAATTCTTGTGATTCAGCCATGGGATGTATCAAGCCTTAAGCCAATTGAAAAGGCTATCTTAGCGTCCGATATTGGAATTACTCCAACTAATGATGGAAAAGTAATTAGACTTGTTTTCCCACAATTGACTGAGGACAGAAGAAAGGAATTGTGTAAAACTATTAAAAAATATGGTGAGGATACAAAGGTAGCTATCCGTTCAGTAAGGCGTGATGCTATTGAGAAGTTTAAGACGATGAAGAAGAATTCTGAGATTAGTGAAGACGATTTAAAGGTATGCGAGAAGGATATCCAGAACTTAACTGATAAATATTGTGATGCTGTTGATGCTTTAGTTGCTGACAAAGAAAAGGAAGTAATGTCAATATAGCCATAGGGGATTAACACCACTTATTTTGGAGGATTAATTATGGCTAATAATAAAGCAGCAGTAAAGGATTTAATATCAATTGAATTACCTGTTCATATAGGATTTATAATGGACGGCAATGGCAGATGGGCAGGGAAAAGGGGTCTTCCAAGAAAATTTGGACATAGGGAAGGCGCTAAGGCTTTTGAAAGCATTGTAAAGTATTGTAAAAACATTGGCATACCTTATATTTCCTTTTACGCCTTTTCCACAGAAAACTGGAAAAGGCCAAAGGATGAGGTAGACGCAATAATTGATTTGTTCAGAAAATATATAGATGATGTCAGAAAACATATTGATGAGAATGTAAGAGTCATTTTTTTAGGTGACAAATCAGTCTTTGATGATGAATTAAGAAGAAAAATGATAAGTCTTGAGAATGATTCTAAAGATTTTACCGCAATGACATTATTGATAGCTGTAAATTACGGTGGCAGAGATGAAATTGTTCGTGCTACAAGAAATATTGCTATGCAGGTGAAGAATAACCAGCTTGAAGTGTCTTCGATTAATGAAGAGCTTTTCGGGAATTATCTTGATACAAAAGGAATACCTGATGTGGATTTATTAATTCGCCCAAGTGGTGAATTAAGATTATCAAATTTTCTAATATGGCAATGTGCCTATGCGGAGTTTTACTATACAGATGTTCTATGGCCTGATTTTAGCCCAAAAGAACTTGACAAGGCGATTCTTGATTACTCTAAAAGAGTAAGGCGATTCGGAGGTGTTTAAAATTTGGCAGTAAGAATAATTTCATCAGTAGTTGCAATCGCAATTGCAGTATTAGTTTTATTTTTGTCAAATACAATAGTGTTTAATTTGGCAATATCAGCAATTTCCGTCGGCATATTGTATGAATTATATTCAGCAGTAAGATGTAGAGATAATAAGATATCCGTCAGTACAGCATTATCGTATGCTGCATTGGTTCCAATTCTATCATTTGCAGGTTTAGATAAATATCAAGTTTTCTTGACAACTATTTGTGTATTTCTGATATTTTTTGATTATATTATAAATCATAGAAAGATTAAACTGGGGACAGCTTTTTTTACAGTATCGGCAATGCTCTTGATTACTTATTCAATGAATTGTCTAATAAAATTAAAAGATATGAGTGATGCTCATGGCCTTGCTTATGTAGTTCTTGCGCTATGTGGTGGCTGGCTTGCTGACACAGGAGCATATTTTGCAGGAACTTTTCTTGGTAAGCATAAGCTTTGTCCTGAAATAAGCCCTAAAAAAACAGTGGAGGGACTTATCGGTGGAGTGCTTACAAATGGTATATTATTTTCTGTTCTTAGCATAGTTTATGTAAAGGTGCTTACTCAATCGGATACGGTTATAGTGGTTGAGGGGTATTATTTTATTTCATTTATTTTAGGGGCAATTTGTGCATTGGTAGGAACAGCTGGTGATTTAGTGGCCTCCCTTATAAAACGACAATGCAAAATAAAGGATTATGGAAATATTATGCCTGGACATGGTGGAATGCTTGACCGCTTTGACAGTGTATTATTTGTTGTGCCATTTTTCTATGCATTTTTAACTGTTATTGATATTTTAAAGTAATAATTTGGGGCTAAATATATTAAATATGTTTTAGCTCCTTTTTTGCTAAAATGATGTACAATTCAACAGGAGGTATTCTTTATATTTAATGAGGATTAGTAATGATATGAAGCGAGTATCTATTTTAGGTTCAACAGGTTCAATAGGAAAACAGGCATTAGAAGTGATAAGACTGCATAAATTATCAGTAACAGCTCTTGCAGCGCATAGCAATATTAAGCTTTTGGAGGAACAGGCAAGGGAATTTAAGCCTGGATTTATCTGCATATATAACGAGGACTTGTATGGGGAAATAAAGACCAGGCTTGCGGATATGGATGTAAAAGTGTTAGCAGGAATGGATGGATTGTGTGAGATAGCAAGGCTTAGTGATACTAATATTTTGCTAAATTCCGTTGTTGGTATGGTTGGACTATTGCCAACATTAACAGCGATTGATGCAGGAATTAGTGTTGCACTTGCTAATAAGGAGACGCTTGTTGCAGGTGGAAAGCTTGTCATGGATCTGGCTAAGAAAAAAAATGTGAAGATACTGCCTGTTGATAGTGAGCATTCAGCGATATTCCAGGCATTACAGGGAAATGATATTAATCAGATAAATAAAGTCATTTTAACTGCATCAGGTGGACCATTTTTTAATAAGACTAAAGCAGAGCTTCAAAATGTTACATTGGAACAGGCATTAAATCATCCTAACTGGAGTATGGGGAATAAGGTTACGATAGATTCATCAACGCTTATGAATAAGGGATTAGAGTTTATTGAGGCAAAATGGCTTTTTAATTTAGATTCCAGTCAGATTGAGGTAGTTGTTCATAGGCAAAGTGTTGTTCATTCAGCAGTTGAATATAAGGATTATTCTGTAATTGCTCAGTTGGGTGTACCTGATATGAAGATTCCAATACAGTATGCGTTACTTTATCCTCAACGGCTTGAATGTCCGACAAAAAGGTTATCGCTTACAGATTATGGGACACTAACCTTTGAGAAGCCTGATTATGAAACATTTAAGTGTCTTAAAGCATGCATAAAAGCAATTGAACTTGGTGGAGCGTACCCTTGTATTGTAAATGCCGCAAATGAGGTTGCGGTTGAAAGCTTTATAGCCAAGAAGATAACATTTTTGCAGATTGGAGAAATGGTAACCGCTGCATTAAATCACTTTCCATTCAATGAAATTAACTCATATAATGATGTTATTGAATTTGACACAAAGGCAAGGGAGTATGTTAAATCCTTGATTTAAAACTTAACATAATGCAAATAGGAAGGAGTTTCTTCAAGTCAGACTGAAGAAAAAGCAAGTATGATTAAAATATTAATAGCAATTTTGGTTTTTGGATTAATTATTGCTGTACATGAATTAGGTCATTTTATTGTTGCAAAGCTAAATGATATAAAGGTAAACAAGTTTGCAATAGGCATGGGACCAGTAATTATTAAATTTAAAAAAGGTGAAACTGAATATTCGTTAAGGCTACTTCCATTTGGTGGGTTTTGTGAAATGGAAGGTGCAGATGAGACCAGCAGTAACGAACGCGCGTTTAACAATAAGCCAGTAATTAATAGAATGGCAGTAATAGCTGCTGGAGCAATAATGAACCTTATGCTTGGGTTTGTGCTGATTTTTGCTTCTTTACTTATTTCAAATGACAAGATAACTACAACAGTTGTTACAAAGTTTGATAGGAATGCGTCCAGTGTTGAAGGTGGCTTGCAGGTTGGTGATAAAATTACTAAAATCAATGGAATGACAGTTTTTACTGATATGGATTTAGCATATAAAATTACGACAACAAAGGACTATACCTTTGATTTAGAAGTAAGAAGGAATGGTAAAAAGGTTGTTCTTGATGATGTAAAAATTTACAGTTACTATTATATTAGAAATGTGGATAGAAGTAAGGCAGATGATTTTTCACCTTATTATACCTATAATGAAAATACAAAAGAATTTACAGAACTTCGCGATATAACAGGGCTAGAAAGAGCATATTATTATGATTCAAATGTTAATGATTATGTGTATACTATATTTTTTGAAAATAGGGACAATGTGAATACAGATTTGCAGAAGGGCGAAAGATATATAGATTTTTCTGTTGATTATCAGGAAAAAAGTTTTGGCTCAATATTAAGCTATTCATGCCGAAAGACATTGACTGTCGGTCAGATGATATGGTATTCGCTAATTGATTTGATTTCAGGTAAATATGGAATGAAGGATATTTCAGGTCCTATAGGAATTGTGACTGCAATAGGAAGCTCAATTGATTACGAAGCACATTTTAGGGATAATTTGCTTATGGTAATGAATATTGCAATATTTATTACGATAAATTTAGGTGTTTTCAATTTAATTCCGCTTCCAGCGCTAGATGGAGGACGATTATTTTTCTTAATTATAGAAGCAATACGCAGAAAGCCAATTGACCCTGAAAAAGAAGGTATGGTACATTTTGTTGGACTGGTAATTGCGATTCTGCTTATGTTGGTATTCACATTTAATGATATACTAAATATTATAAGATGAGGAAATTATCATGAGGGAACTTAAGCCCGTTAAGGTTGGAAATTTGATACTCGATGGCCATAAAATATATATTCAATCAATGCTAAGCACTCGTTCGGACGATATTGATGGAAGTGTAAGGCAGGCATTGGAACTGGAGGCAGCTGGTTGCGATATAATCAGAGCAGCTATTCCCGATATGAAATCAATTAAGCTTATAGAAGCGATTAAATCCCAAGTGAATATTCCTTTAGTTGCGGATATACACTTTGATTACAGACTAGCACTGGAGGCTGTTAGTGCTGGTATCGATAAAATAAGAATTAATCCGGGGAATATAGGAGATATGGATAGGGTAAGGCAGGTAGCCAATGCCTGCACTAATAGGGGAGTACCAATAAGGATTGGAGTGAATTCTGGTTCACTTGAAAAAGGGATTTTAGCTAAATATGGTTCACCGACTTATGAGGCTTTGATAGAGAGTGCATTAAAACATGTGGAGCTGCTAAACAGGTTTGACTTTGATGATATAGTGATTTCGATAAAGTCATCAAATGTAAAAACAATGATTTCAGCTTACAGATATGCTGCAGAAAGGTGTAGCTATCCTCTGCATTTGGGAGTAACAGAGGCTGGTACTGAGAGAATGGGTATAATAAAGTCAGCGATTGGTATAGGTGCACTGCTTGCTGATGGAATTGGAGAGACAATAAGAGTATCGCTTACTGCTAATCCCGTTAGGGAGGTATATGCAGCGCAGGATATTTTAAAGGCTTTAGGATTATATAAAGGGGTAGAAATTATTTCATGTCCGACCTGTGGAAGGACAAGAATTAATTTGGAAGAGCTTGCAAACAAGGTAGAAAGTGCAGTTAAAGGGCTTGACAAGGATATTAAAATTGCAGTTATGGGCTGTGTTGTGAATGGACCGGGAGAGGCACGAGAGGCTGATATTGGAATAGCTGGAGGAGATGGCTGTGCTATTCTTTTTAAAAAAGGCGAGGTATTGCGTAAAATAAAAGAGGAAGAAATTATAGATGAGCTTCTGAAGGAAATAGAAAAGCTGTAAGGGTGAAATAATAAAATGGAAGTTAATATAACGGAATTTTTAAAGGAGTACAGAGTTGTAATACCTGAAAACATTAAGGATGGTATTATTTATAGGCTTACATATTCAGAAAACCTTACAAGAATAAATTTTTTTGTAAGGTTTAATAAATTTATTCCGTTTAATAGCATAATAGAATTTGAGAGAAACGCAGCGATAGCACTTAACATTGATAGAATAAGACTGAATTGCAAATATCCATCAGAGCTATTTACAATAGATTGCTATAATGAACTAGTTGAGATGATGAAAAGGAAGCTTGCAATTGTAAATGGTTTTTTACATAATTCTACTGCAAAGCTGGAAAATAAAACCTTAACGATAGATTTAAAAAATGGTGGATATGAGTTATTGGTTAAATCAAACTTTTGCGGCGTATTTTCAAAGCTGATAGAGGATTTGTTTGATGTTAAAGTAAAGGTTGAGTTAACAGGTAATTTTACAGTAAATGATGAAGAGCATGAAAAACTAAGGGAAGAAGTAATGGTGTCCATGCCGAAGCATACCGAACAGCTTCCACGACAAAATTCTGAAAAATCTGGTGAAAGTGTTGATACGATAGATATTAGCTTGCTAGAATTACCTGTTGAACAGAGTGCTGTACTTATAATGGGTAAGGCTATAAAGGACAAGCCAATTGAAATTTCCCAAGCAATAAATAAACAGGGTAATAAGGTTACTGTATTTGGGGATATCTTTGATAGCACAAGCAAGGTAGTCAAAGATGGTAAAATGATTATCCATACATATTTGGTTACGGATTATACTGGTTCAGTACTGGTTAAAATATTTGAAAAAGTGGATAAGTCAAAATCAGGACATTTGGATAAGATTAAAAAGGGCTGCTCAATATTAGTGAGTGGAAGACTTGAATATGATAATTTTGCTAGGGATATGTCGATAACAGCTGATTCTGTGCTTATGGTAAAGAAATTAAAGAGAATGGACAATGCTGAGAAGAAGCGTGTGGAATTGCATCTGCATACCAATATGTCGTCAATGGACGCAGTAAATTCCCCAGCAGATTTGATAAGGAGAGCATATGAATGGGGTCATAAGGCTGTTGCAATTACTGATCATGGCGTTGTGCAAGCATTTCCTGAGGCTATGAATACTGTTGAGAGGATAAATGACGAAAATTTTAAGGTTATTTACGGCTGTGAGGCGTATGTTGTTAATGATATAAAACCTACGAAAATAATTACAATTGATGATAAAAGAAGTGTTAATGATGAAATAATAGTATTTGATGTGGAGACAACAGGGTTAAATTCACAAAATGATAGGCTTACGGAAATTGGAGCTGTTAAGCTCCGAAATATGCAGATTATTGACTCATTTAACACAATGGTTAATCCTGAAAGGAATATTTCAGCATTTATTACCAATTTAACAGGAATAACCGATTCAATGGTTGCGAACGCACCTAAGGAGAAAGAGGCTCTAGAAAAGTTTATGGACTTTTGTGGAGATAATCCTGTTTTAGTTGCACATAATGCAAGATTTGATACATCTTTTTTAAATGCAGTTTGCGACAGGCATAATATAAAATTTGAGTATACAACTATTGATAGCCTTGTTTTGTGTCAGGCAATGCTTCCAGAGCTTGCAAAGCATAAGTTGGATATAGTTGCAAAGCATTTAAAGCTAGGAAAATTTGAGCACCATAGGGCATCTGATGATGCAAAAATGCTTGCAAAAATATATATAGAGCTAATAAACAGGCTTATAAAGAACAATGACATTAAAACATTGGGTGAGCTGAACTATAAGATTAATAAGGTTGATGTAAGGAAGCTGAAATCCTATCATCATATAATCTTGGTGAAAAATCAGATTGGATTGAAAAATTTATATAGACTTGTTTCAGAGGCGCATATAAATTATTTTTACAGAAAGCCACTTATTCCTAAATCTTTGCTCTTAAAGTATAGGGAAGGCTTGATTTTTGGTAGTGCCTGTGAATCAGGTGAATTATTCAGTGCATTGGTTGAAAAAAAGCCTCATAAAGAAATTGTGGATATTGCAAAGTTTTATGATTATCTTGAAATTCAGCCAATCATGAATAATGAGTTTATGATAAGAAATGGACAGGTTTCAGGCGAAAAGGATTTAATGGAGCTTAACAGGCAGATTGTAAAGCTTGGGGAGGAACTGAATATACCTGTTGTAGCAACCTGTGATATTCACTTTTTAGATAAAAAGGACGAGATATTCAGACGAATTTTAATGCATGGTAATGGCTTTAAGGACGCAGATAATCAACCACCATTATATTTTAGAACGACTGAGGAAATGCTTGAGGAATTTTCTTATTTAGGTGAAGAAAAGGCATATGAAGTTGTTGTAGAGAATACAAATGCAATTGCTGACATTATTGAGGTTGTAAGACCAATACCTAGAGGAACATTTACACCTAAGATCGAAGGCTCAGATGAGGAGTTGAAGCGTATAACCTATGAAAGAGCAAGGAAAATATATGGTGACCCGCTTCCAGAAATAGTTCAAAAAAGGCTGGATAGAGAGTTAAGCTCTATTATAAAGCATGGATTCGCTGTACTTTATATTATTGCTCAGAAATTAGTTGCAAACTCTGAGGAGAATGGATATTTAGTTGGCTCAAGGGGTTCGGTAGGCTCGTCCTTTGTTGCCTCAATGGCGGGAATTTCTGAGGTAAACCCACTTGTACCACATTATGTTTGCGGAAAGTGCCAGCATAGTGAGTTTATAACAGATGGTTCTGTTGGTTCTGGCTTTGACTTGCCACCTAAAAATTGTCCTAATTGCAATATTGAAATGATTCGTGATGGTCATGACATACCGTTTGAAACATTCTTAGGTTTTGATGGCGATAAGGCTCCTGATATTGATTTGAACTTTTCGAGTGAATATCAATCGAGAGCACATAGATATACAGAGGAGTTATTCGGAAGGGATAATGTATTTAAGGCGGGAACAATCAGTACAGTTGCTGAAAGGACAGCATTTGGATTTGTAAAGCATTATCTAGAGGAGAAAGGTGTTGAAGTTAATCCTGCGGAAATAAACCGTCTGACAATGGGCTGTACAGGTGTCAAGAGAACGACAGGACAACATCCAGGAGGAATGGTTGTTGTTCCATCTGACTATGATGTATATGATTTTACGCCTATACAGCGTCCTGCTGATTCAGCGGATTCAGATGTAATAACTACACATTTTGATTTCCATTCCTTGCATGATACTATATTAAAGCTTGATGAGTTGGGACATGTCGTGCCTACTCTATATAAGCATTTAGAGGATTTGACAGGAATTAAAATAAAGGATGTACCTACAACTGACCCAAAGGTTATAGAAATGATAACATCAGCAGAGGTTTTAGGTGTAACTCCTGAGGAGATATACTGTCCGACAGGAAGTTTAGGTATTCCAGAAATGGGGACAGGCTTTACCATTCAGATGCTGGTAGATGCACAACCTAAAAAGTTTAGCGATTTACTGCAGATTTCAGGCTTATCACATGGAACAGATGTTTGGATAGGGAATGCACAGGAATTAATAAAAAATAAAGTTTGTACAATTAGTGAAGTTATAGGAACTCGTGACAGTATTATGACTTATCTGATATATAGAGGAGTTGAGCCAAAGCTTGCATTTCAGATAATGGAATTTACTAGAAAGGGTTTAGCTCCACAAAAATTTACACCTGAAATAATCCAGACTCTAAAGGACAATAATGTTCCAGAGTGGTATATAAATAGCTGTTTAAAAATAAAGTATATGTTTCCTAAGGCTCATGCTGCTGCATATGTAATTGCTGCTATAAAGTTAGCGTGGTTTAAGTTATATAAGCCTTTGGAATTCTATGCCACATACTTTACAGTGAGGGGTACTGACTTTGACGCAGAATCTGCTGTTAAGGGCAAGGTTGAGGTAAGAAATAAGATAGAAGAGTTAAGGCAAAAGGGAAATGAAAGGACTGCAAAAGAAAATGCAACATATGATATGCTGTTGTTGATAAATGAAGTTTTGTCAAGAGGATTTTTATTTTTGCCAGTTGATTTATATAAATCACATGCCTGTAAATTTCAGATTGAGGATGGTAAAATCAGGTTACCGTTTAGTTCGATTGCTGGAGTAGGCGAGAACGCAGCAAAGAGTCTGTATGAAACTGCTCAAGAGGGTGATTTTATTTCAATAGAGGAATTCCAAAGTAAATCTGGAGTATCAAAAACAATAATTGAAACGCTTGAAAGCATGGGGGCATTGGGTAATTTGCCTAAAACAAGTCAGATGACATTATTTTAACTTGACTTTTTTAAGGCGTCATGATAATATATTATCATGTTAGCACACTAAAGTAAAATAAAGCTATGGAGGCAGAATTAAATGAGAAATTATTACCTTATAACCCCTGAGGGTACAAAGGATTTGCTATTTGATGAATGTATAATAAGGCGTGAAATAGAGGGGAAAATTCACAATATATTTAAGACAAGAGGGTATTGTGAGCTTATAACGCCTGGTTTGGAATATTATGATGTTTTTAATGTAAACTCAAGATATTTTCCACAGGAGAGTTTGTATAAGCTAATTGATAATAGGGGTAGACTATTGGTTTTGCGTCCTGATTCGACTATGCCGATAGCAAGGGTGGTTGCAACAAGGCTAAAGGATGCGGCATTACCTTTAAGACTGTATTATAATCAATGTGTTTACACTATAAATCCATCACTTACAGGACGCAGTGACCAGATTGCACAGATGGGAATAGAGCTTATAGGCTCATCATCTAAAATGGCAGATTTAGAGGTAATATCAACTGCAATTGATGTGCTTTCAGCTTGTAGCGATGATAATTTCTCTTTAGAAATAGGCGATGTTGGATATTTTAAAGAGATGATGTGCTTACTTGATGTGGGTGATGATGTAAAGGAAAATATTCGTTACTTAATTGAGATGAAGAATTATCCTGCATTAAATGACTTGATTGATAGCTTAGGAGATAATAGGGTAAATAGTGCGTTGAAACAGCTCCCAAGATTGTTTGGCGGGGAAGAAGTGTTTGAGAAAGCGTCTGAGCTGTTTTCAAATTCAAAAACGGATGAAATATTATCAAATTTGAAAAGGCTTTATAAAGATATTTCAAAGCTTAACTCTAAGGGCAGAATAACAGTTGATTTAGGAATGGTAAATAGGACTGATTATTATACAGGTGTAATTATTAAAGGATATTTAGCGGGATATGGTGAAGAGGTTCTGTCTGGTGGAAGGTACGATAAGCTGATTTCTGAATTTGGGTATGATGTGCCTGCAACAGGATTTGCAGTGAATGTAAACGCTATTTCAGCTTTGATTGCAAAGGATAATAAAAAGAGAACAAAGCCATGCGATGTGATAGTATTTGCTGGAGCGGGATTTGAAATAAAAGCAATAAAACTTGCAAATAAAATGAGAGCGAAGGGCAAGGTTGTTGAAATGGCATTGTGTGACGATTTGAAATCTGTCAGGGAGTATGCTAAGGAGAAAAATATTTCTGAGATAGTAATAGTTGATGAGGATTATTCTGGGGGTGAAAAAAATGTCTAAGCCATTGAGGATAGCCTTGACTAAGGGTAGACTTGAAAAGGATACAGTAGGTTTATTAGAAAAAATGGGGTTTGATTGTACTGCTGTAAGAGAAAAGGGAAGAAAGCTCATTTTACAGATAAAGGACGCAAATTTAGAGGTGGTTTTGGCTAAAGCAGCGGATGTAATTACCTATGTTGAGCATGGTGTATGTGATTTAGGTGTTGTGGGCAAGGATACGATAATGGAGATGAATGGCAACTTCTATGAGGTTGTTGACTTGGGATTTGGTAAATGCAGATTTGCTCTAGCTGGAAAAAAGGGTGTTGATTTTTATGGTGGTTACGGAGTAAAAACAATTGCTACAAAGTATCCTAATGTTGCAAGAAGCTTTTTTGAGGGCAAGGGTATGGATGTTGAAATAGTTAAAATAGAGGGCTCTGTTGAGCTTGCTCCATTACTTGACCTTGCAAATGGAATTGTAGATATTGTGGAAACAGGTAGTACATTAAAAGAGAATGGTTTGGAAGTCAAGGAGGAAATAGCAAATATTTCAGCAAGATTAATAGTAAATATGGTTAGCCTGAAGCTCAGACAGAAGGAAATTGAAGATTTAATCAGGAGAATAGAGGAGAATTTGCAATGATAAGAAAGATATATGCGAATGGCGTTAATGAAATAGAATTTCTCAACGAATTAGAGAAGAGAAGTGGTGAAACAGATAAAAGGGTTGCAGAGATTGTATCTGAAATAATAGACGATGTCAAAGCAAATGGTGATGATGCGGTTTCAAAATATACATTGAAATTTGATGGTAGCCTGCCAGAATATTATGAAGTGCCAAGAGAAGTTATAAATGACGCTTTGACTGAAGCTGACAGAGATTTTGTAAATGCGCTTTTAAATGCAGTGGAAAATATCACTGATTTTCACAATAGACAAAAGGAACAAGGGTTTATTAATCCAAAGGAAAATGGAGTTATATTAGGACAAAAAGTAAGAGGTCTTGAAAGAGTTGGCTTGTATGTTCCCGGGGGTACAGCAGCATATCCATCAAGTGTTCTTATGAATGCTATTCCTGCAAAGATTGCAGGTGTAAAGGAAATAATAATGGTAACTCCTCCTTTAAAGGATGGAACACCGAATAAGGATATACTTGTTGCCGCTGCTTTATGTGGAGTTGATAGAATATTCTTAGCTGGTGGATCACAGGCAGTTGCAGCACTTGCATATGGAACTAAAGAAATTCCTAAGGTTGATAAAATCGTAGGGCCTGGAAATATTTATGTAGCAACTGCAAAGAAGCTTTTATATGGAATTGTGGATATTGATATGATAGCAGGTCCAAGTGAAATATTGGTTTTAGCTGATGATACAGCAAATCCGAAATTTGTTGCAGCAGACTTAATGTCACAGGCAGAGCATGATATTTTGGCATCATCAATATTAATTACAACAAGTGAAAGAGTTGCTGATGAAACTATTATCGAGCTTGAAAAGCAAAGTAAAGAATTGTCTAGGAGGGATATAATAGAAAAATCACTTACAGGTTATGGTGCGATAATCATATGTGATAATACTGATTATGCAGTAGAGCTTACAAATAAAATTGCACCTGAGCACTTGGAAGTATTTATGGAAAATCCAATGGAGTATTTAGGTTGTCTTGACAATGCAGGTTCGATATTCTTAGGGCAGTATACAACAGAATCACTTGGAGATTATTATGCAGGTCCTAATCATGTTTTGCCAACAAGCGGAACAGCAAGATTTTTCTCACCACTTGGTGTAGCAAGCTTTGTAAAGCGTTCAAGCTTTATATATTACACAAAAGATGCGTTAGAGCAAGCAAAGGACGATGTGGTTTTAATAGCAGAAAGAGAAGGGCTTACTGCACACGCGAATGCAATAAAAGTAAGGTTTGAATAGGGGTACATGAGATGGGTTATGAATTAAATAAAAAGCTGGCAGAATTAATACCCTATGAACCAATAAGTGGGGAATATAAAATTAGGCTGGATGCAAATGAATCCTGTTATAATTTAAGTGATGAAATAACTGAAGAGATAGCTGATAGGATGAAGAGGCTCAGTTTTAACAGATATCCTGACCCATATGCTAGTAATGCAGTGAAGGCTTTTGCAGAGTTTTATGGAATAGATGAGTCATTGGTGACTGCTGGGAATGGTTCAGATGAGCTTATAAGTGTTATTTCAAGCTGTTTTCTTGAAAAGGGTGATACAGCAGTAACACTTGCACCTGATTTTACGATGTATGCATTTTATGGTAGTCTGTATGAGCTGAATGTTGAATTTTTTGGGAAGAACGATGATTTAACAATTGATGTCGATGCTTTAATAGAATTTTGCAAAGCTAAAAAAGCAAAAGCATTGATTTTTTCAAATCCATGTAATCCAACCTCATTGGGGATTAGTAAAAATGAGGTTCAAAGGATTATATCAAGTCTTGAGTGTCTGATAATTCTTGATGAGGCATATATGGATTTCTGGACAGAAAGTTTGATATCCGATATTCAGAAATACGATAATTGCATCATATTAAAAACTTGTTCAAAGGCGGTTGGTTTAGCTGCTGTTCGCTTAGGATTTGCGGTAGCAGGCAAAACCATTACAACAGCTTTAAAAGCTGCAAAATCACCCTATAATACAGATTCAATTTCGCAAATGATAGGTGAAGTTATTTTTAGTCATAAGGATTATCTAGATAATAGGATTGCAGAGATTATAAATAACACACAAGGCCTATATAAAGAGATAATTGATTTACAGGAAGAATTCTCATTGTTCGAAAAAGTCTATGAAACAAAAACTAATTTCGTATTTATAAAAACCTCCTATGAGGATAGAATTTTTGATGAATTGCTGAAAAACTCAATAGCAATAAGAAAATTTAAAGGATTTTTACGAATTACTTCAGGTACTGCTGATGAGAACAGGGAGCTTATATCTGTATTGAGAAATATACTTGCTGATATTAAGACTGGAGGATAATATGGACCGTGTAGCAACAGTTGAAAGAAATACAAAGGAAACACAAATAAAGGTATCCATTTCAATGGATACAAATGAAGGATATAGCATTGATACTGGCATAGGTTTTTTTGACCATATGTTGACTGCTTTATCAGCTCACAGCGGGATAAGTATGAATATCAAGGTTACAGGTGATTTATATGTTGACGGACATCACACAGTTGAGGATACGGGCATAGCACTTGGACAGGCTTTTGCAAAGGCATTGGGAGATAAATCAGGAATTGCACGATATGGAAGTGCCTATATTCCAATGGATGAGGCTTTAGGTTTTTGTTCATTGGATATTAGCAATCGTTCGTTTTTGGTTTTCAACGGTGAATTTCAAAATGAAAAAATCGGAGAATATGACACTTGCTTGACAGAAGAATTTTTTAGGGCATTTGCATATAATGCTGGAATTACAATGCACTTAAATATAGTTTATGGTACTAATGACCACCACAAATGTGAGGCTTTATTTAAAGCAGCTGCACATGCATTAAAGCAGGCGATAAAACCAACAAAAGCTGGAGAAACACTCTCAACCAAAGGGGTTTTATAGATGATAGCAATAATTGATTACGGTGCTGGAAATATTTTTAGTGTAAAGAATGCACTTGACTATTTAGGCTTGGAAAGCAAGCTGACAAGTGATAAGCAAGAAATAAGAAACGCTGATGCATTAATTTTACCTGGTGTTGGAGCATTTCCTAGTGCAATGAAAATGCTGAATGACAGTGGCCTGACAGAAATAATAAAGACGGAAGCAGTTAATAAACCGTTTTTAGGGATATGTTTAGGTATGCAGCTGATGTTTGAAAAGGGCTATGAAATTGAGGAATGTGCTGGCTTAGGTTTGATTAGTGGAAGTGTTGAAAGGATAGTTGAGCAGGATTTAAGTGTACCACATATGGGTTGGAATATGCTTGAGGTGCTTAACGATTGTGAGCTTTTAAATGGACTTGATGCTGAAAGCTATGTTTATTTTGTTCATTCATATAAAGCAGTATGTGATGATAAAAACATATCAGCCTTTTGTGAATATGGGAGTAGGATTCCAGCTTTGGCTTATGATGGCAAGATGGCATATGGAGCGCAATTTCATCCTGAAAAAAGTGGTGATACGGGCTTAAGGATATTAAGGAATTTTGGAGGACTTATAAAATGATTATTCTACCAGCAATAGATATAAAGGACGGTAATTGTGTCAGACTTTATAAAGGAGATTTCTCTACAACAGAAAAGGTTGCAGATAATTATATGGAAACTGCAAAAAGTTTTGAGGAGTCCGGTGCGAAATGGATTCATATGGTTGACCTGGATGGAGCAAAGAGTGGAAAGCCAGTGAATAATGATATTTTTATTGATGTGGCTAAAAAAACAAATTTAAAAGTTGAGTTAGGTGGAGGAATCAGAACTCTTGATACGATTGAATACTATATTCAAAATGGTATATCAAGAGTAATACTTGGTTCTGTTGCACTTAAAAATCCACAGATTGTAAAAGATGCAGTTAGGGAGTATGGTGACAGAATTGCTGTAGGAATTGATGCTTTGAATGGAATGGTTGCTGTTGAGGGCTGGCTTGATGGCTCTGAGGTTTCCTATATCTCATTGGCAAAGGAAATGGTTTCTATTGGTGTAAAGTACATAATTTTTACCGATATATCAAAGGACGGAACGCTGGAGGGAGTTAACCTTGAACAGTTGAATGCTTTGAATGAGGCAGTTGACTGCAATATTATTGCAAGCGGTGGAGTGCGTAATATTGATGATATAAAAAAATGTATGGAGCTTAAGCTTTATGGAACTATTTGCGGTAAATCCATATATAAAGGCACATTGAATCTAAAAGAAGCTATTAATGTATCGGGAAGGTAGGAATAGAATATGTTAGCTAAAAGAATAATACCATGTCTTGATGTAAGAAATGGAAAGGTAGTTAAAGGTGTTAAATTTGAAGGTATAAAGGATGTAGGCGACCCTGTTAAATATGCAGAAGAATATAATAAACAGGGTGCTGATGAACTGGTGTTTTATGATATAACAGCGTCGCATGAGGGTAGGGGTGTTATACTTGATGTTGTAAGAGAAACAGCAAGAAAAGTCTTTGTACCTCTTACTGTTGGTGGAGGAATTTCTACCATTGAAGATTTTAGGGAAACATTAAGAGCTGGTGCAGATAAGGTATCAATTAATTCATCTGCTGTAAAGAACCCATCACTTATTAAGGAAGCATCAGATATATTCGGCAGTCAATGTGTTGTAGTTGGAATAGATGCAAAGCGTAATGCTGAAGGAAGGTTTTCTGTTTATATAAATGGTGGACGAATTGATATGAAGCTTGATTTGATTGAATGGGTAAAAAAGGTGGAGGAGCTTGGTGCAGGAGAGATATGCCTTAACTCAATTGATACCGATGGTACAAAGGAAGGCTTTGATATTGAGATGCTAAATGCAGTATGTGAGGCTGTAAAAATTCCTGTAATTGCAAGTGGTGGTTGCGGAAAACTAGAGGATTTTTCAGAAGTATTTGAAAAGACAAAAGCGTCAGCAGCATTGGCAGCGTCTATGTTCCACTTTAAAGAGGTAACCGTTGCTGAAGTTAAGGAGCATTTAAAGAAAAAGAATATTCCAGTTCGTGAGGGTTAATCTATGGAAAATATAAATATAGATGATTATTTTAAGAAGAGTGAGCTTGTACCGACCATTGTATATGATTTAAAAACAAAGGCTGTTGTCATGCTTGCTTATATGAATAGGGAAAGCCTTGCAAAGACCCTTGAAACAGGTTATACATGGTTTTGGAGCCGTTCTAGACAGGAACTTTGGAATAAGGGTGCTACATCGGGGAATTTGCAAAAGGTAATAAGCATTTACGGTGATTGCGATAAGGATACATTGCTTGTCAATGTTGAACAAAGCGGTGTTGCTTGTCATACAGGTGAATACAGCTGCTTTTTTAATAAAATTTACTAAGGAGAACTATATAATGAGTAATGTGTTTGATGGGTTATATCAGATAGTTTCACAGAGAAAAGAAACCTTTGAAGAGGGCTCATATACCTGCTATTTATTTTCAAAGGGAGAGGATAAGATTTTAAAGAAATGCGGCGAAGAATGTGCAGAAATGATAATTGCTGCAAAAAACAATGATAATGAAGAGCTAAAAAATGAAATATCAGATTTGCTATATCATATAATGGTACTATGTGTAGAGAAAAATTTGCCTTTTTCAGAGGTGGAGAAGGTTCTTGAAGAACGAAAAAATAAAATCGGTAATTTGAAAGTGATGAGAAATACTGATAAAAACACCTAATAATTGTAACTAAATTCAATAAACCTGAATATGATATATTGAAGTACTTCTTGACGCATATAATATGCCGAAAGCAGCTTTAATAGATTGTAGGAGGGTTTATTTATGAATGAATACGAGGCACAACATCATCCTGAGTATTGTGATGCTGTACCAATTAAGGTAAACAGAGTTTTTGACAGTTGCTGTGACAAGGAGTGTTTAAATGATATTCAGGTCAACTTGGATTGTGGTGAGCTTCCTCACAACATATCTGTAGTAAAATGCAAGAGTGTAAAAGTATGTGACATTCGTATGAATGTCGAACCGATACATTATAACAAGGGATGCTATTCAATTGATTTAACATATGTTTTCAATATTGAGCTATATGCATATGAAAAGTCTTGTGATAGTCCTTGCGTATTAACGGGTAAGGCTTTGGCATGTAAAAGCTGTATCCTTTATGGTGGCGAATCTAATACGAAAACATTCTTCAGCAAGGAAACTAATATTGGTAAGCCTAAGCCATGCTGTGAAGTAGCTAATTTGCCAATTGCATCAGTGCAAGTGGTTGACCCTATTGCATTAGCTACAAAAATTGAAAAGGTATGTTCATTTGATGGTCCAGATAGCCCATGCTGTTATAAGAGAACAGTAATTATGACTTTAGGATTGTTCTCTGTTGTTGAGTTATCAAGACCTGCAACAATTTTAGTTCCAACATATGAGTATAAGATTCCATATAAGAAATGCAAGGCTGAATCTGAGGATCCATGCAAAATGTTTGATAGAATTCGCTTCCCAATGGATGAATTTTCGCAATCTAATATTAACATATCAACAGACATCGGAGATTGCGAATATGAATCTCAGTAATACTTATAATTCTGAGGGGCGGCCAATGGGGTCGCCCTTTTTACAGAATGTAACGGAAAACTTATGGATTTTTGAGCTTTGATACAGTCCGTAATAATAAGGGAAGTGTGATTATATGAGAACAAGGAGAGCAAGCATAGACAGGGATAGGGTTCTTATAAATGTATTGTGTTATTCAATAATAATTGTAGCATTATTTGTTGCTTGTATAAGATATGTTGACAAAAAAATTCAGCCTGCATTGAGTGTAATAAGTGTCAATAAAGCAAATCAGGAAACAGTAAGCATATTGAATGATGTAATTACTGGCTTTTTAGATAATACTAATATGGAATATTCCAATTATGTAAGTATTTTGTATGATGAAAAGGGGAATATATCCTCAATAGAAACATTAACTCGAAATATAAATTATACACAATCTGAATTATCCAATCGAATAAACAATAATTTACAGACAAAGCTTAATAGAGTGATAGATATTCCAATAGGAACCGTCAGTGGTATGTATGTATTCTCAGGCAGAGGTCCTAATCTTAAAATCAAGGTTATACCGAAGGGCAATGTAAGAACAAATCTTAAAAGTGAGTTTACATCAGCAGGGATTAATCAGACAAGGCATAGGATATTAATTGAGATTACAGTTCAGCTTAATATAATCATGCCATCTAAAAGTGAAAGTGCAGAGATAACTGTTGATTATGTGCTGGCTGAAACAATTATTGTGGGTGCTGTTCCTGAGAGCTATCTTAATATGTCGTATCCGATTTCAGGGATATATTAATGAAAAATATGAAAAAAGTACTAGCGTAGGCGGGGTATGATATGTTATAATATAGGGGCACTTATAAATTTATAAGGAGTTATTAAAGTGAATAAAGAGGAAGCTAAAGTTAGAATAGAGGCTTTAACTGAGGAAATAAACAATCACAATTATAACTACTATGTACTTGATAATCCTGTTATTGAGGATTATGAGTATGATTTACTCATGCAGGAATTAAGAAGACTTGAGGAAGAGTTTCCTGAATTAGTTTTACCGACATCACCTACACAGCGTGTAGGCGGAGAAGCATTAAATACATTTGACAAGGTTATTCATGATGTTCAAATGGGTAGCTTGCAGGATGTTTTCTCATTTGAACAGGTCAAGGAGTTTATTTTAAGGTGTCAGGGTAAGGTTACTGACGCAGAGTTTATTGTAGAGCCTAAAATCGATGGGTTATCAGTATCTCTTGAATATAAAAACGGTGTGTTTATAAGGGGTTCTACAAGAGGAGATGGTTTTGTCGGTGAGGATGTTACATTAAATCTCAGGACTATAAAATCCATACCGTTGAAATTAAAAGAGAAAATAGATTATATAGAGATCAGGGGCGAAGTATATATGCCCAGAGAAAGCTTTCATATGCTTATTGAACAGCAGGAATTAAATGGTGAGCAGCCGTTTAAGAATCCAAGAAATGCTGCTGCTGGTTCACTTCGCCAAAAGAATCCTAAAATAACTGCAACAAGGAATCTTGATATATTTTTGTTTAATATTCAACAGATTAGAGGTAAAGAATTAGATACGCACAAGGATTCGCTTGATTATATAAAATCGCTAGGGTTAAAGGTAATTCCAAGTTATAAACTATGTAAAAGCTATGATGAGGTTTATGCAGAAATAGTAAGAATTGGAGAAGAGCGCTCTAAATATCCATTTGATATTGATGGAGTTGTTATAAAGCTGAATGACTTTAATCAGCGTGAAATTATGGGTGCAACTTCAAAATTTCCAAGATGGGCAGTTGCATATAAATTTCCTCCAGAAGAAAAAGAAACAAAGCTTTTGAATATAGAAGTAAATGTTGGGCGAACAGGTGCATTAACGCCAACAGCAGTATTTGATACAATAACTCTTGCAGGTACAAGTGTATCAAGGGCTGTATTGCATAATCAGCAGTTTATAACTGAGAAGGACATCAGGATAGGGGATATTATACTTGTAAGAAAGGCTGGAGAAATTATTCCGGAGGTTGTAAAATCAATTAGGCATGAGGAAAATTCTGTTCCGTATGAATTGCCTGAAGAATGTCCTGTCTGTGGTTCAAGGGCTGAGCGTGATTATGGGGTAAGTGTGCTAAGGTGTCCGAATTTGGATTGTCCAGCACAACTGCATAAAAGTATTGTTCATTTTGCAAGCAAGGGTGCAATGAATATTGATGGTCTTGGACCTGCGAATGTTAAAGCCTTGCTTAATAGCGGAACTATTTCTTCTGTTGCAGATTTATATACGATAACTTATGAACAGCTTACCAAAATGGACAGGTTTGCGGATAAGTCTGCTAAGAATCTGCTTAAAGCGATAGAAAATTCAAAGTCAAATCCTCTTGATAGATTGGTTTTTGCATTAGGAATAAGAAATATAGGACAGCGTTCGGCAACATTGCTTTGTGAACGACTGCCTTCTATGGATTCGATTATGAATGCAGATGTATCGGTTATTTCTGAAATAGAAGGGTTTGGCGATATAATGGCTGAAAGTGTTGTAAGGGCATTTCAGGAGCCACATATGCAAAAGACAATTGAAAGACTACGTTCATATGGGGTTAACATGGAATATGGAAGTAGGGTGCAAAGTAATAAATTTAGTGGATTAACTTTTGTGCTGACAGGAACATTACCCACTCTGAAAAGGAGTGATGCTAAAACAATTATTGAAAGCATGGGTGGTAAGGTTTCGTCATCTGTATCTAAGAAAACTGATTATGTGGTTGCAGGTGAAGACGCAGGAAGTAAGTTAACTAAGGCACAGGAGTTAGGTGTAAAAATCATTAGTGAACAAGAATTACTTGATATGCAAGAAAAATTGTGAAAAGGAATGGTGAGAATGAGTATTGATATTAAAAAGATTGCAAAGCTGTCAATGCTTAAAATTGAAGATGAAAAGATTGAAAAGTTTGAAAAGGATATGGAGGCAATTATAGATATGGTGGACAGCCTTCCTAGTATTGATGGTGAATTGAATCTTGACCCTGATAATGTAATGGCATTAAGAAAAGATTTTGCAGTTCAGAATAAATATACAAGAAATGAGCTTTTACAGAATGCACCTGAAGTTCAGGCAGGTTGCTTAGTCGTTCCAAAAACAGTTGAATAGGAGTAAATAAAATGAAGTTATATGAGAAAACAGCATCTGAATTATCTGAAATGTTAAGAAGAAAAAAATGCAGTGCTCTTGAGATATATGAAGATGTATCAAATAGAATTAAATCCGTTGAGGATAAGGTAGGAGCTTATATTACTTTATCTGATGAAACAGCCAGAAAGAAAGCGATAGAAGTAGATGAGGCTTTGGCTAAGGGTGAAGAATTACATCCGTTAGCGGGAATACCTATTGGTATTAAGGACAATATTTCTACAAAGGGTATTAGGACAAGCTGTGCATCCAAAATGTTGGAAAATTATATTCCTCCATTTAATGCAACAGTAGTTGAAAAGATTAATAATGCTGACATGGTTGTTACAGGAAAACTTAATATGGATGAGTTTGCGATGGGTTCATCAACAGAGACCTCCTATATGAAAAAGACAAGAAATCCACATGATTTAGACAGGGTGCCCGGTGGTTCATCAGGAGGTTCTGCTGCTGCTGTTGCTGCTGGTGAAGCTATATTGACATTAGGCTCTGATACTGGGGGGTCAATAAGACAGCCTGCAGCTCTATGCGGTGTTGTTGGATTTAAACCGACATATGGAAGTGTATCTAGATATGGTCTTATTGCGTTTGCATCCTCACTTGACCAGATAGGTCCAATCGGCAAGAGTGTAAAAGATATTGCTATGCTGCAGGATATAATAAGTGGTTATGACAAAATGGATGCAACATCGAAGAATATGGAATATCCTAAATTAACAGATAATTTAACTGTTAACGCCAAAGGATTGAAAATAGGTATATTAAAGGAGTACTTTGGAGAAGGAGTAGATGATTCTGTTAAGGAGTCTGTTTATAAGGTGGTAAAATTATTTGAGGAGAATGGTGCAGAAATAAAGGAAATTTCTATTCCTAGTGCAAATTTTGCGATGAGCACCTATTATATTATTTCATCTGCCGAAGCATCATCAAACTTGGCACGCTTTGATGGAGTCAAGTATGGTTATCGTGCAAAGGAATATGACAGCTTGATTGATATGTATGAAAATACAAGAAGTGAGGGATTTGGTGATGAAGTAAAACGCAGAATAATGCTTGGAACATTTGTGTTAAGCTCTGGTTTTTACGATGCATACTACAAAAAAGCAAAGATTATGCAAAAAAGGATTTCATCAGAATTTGATAATGTATTTAAGGATATTGATATTATCATATCCCCAACAGTTGTATCAACAGCATTTAAAATAGGCGAAAATATTGATAATCCAGTTAAGATGTATTATAATGACGCTTTTACCGTAACAGCAAATATTGGTGGTCTGCCTGCAATTAGCCTTCCATGTGCTAAGGATGAAAAAAATTTACCAATAGGCTTACAGCTTATAGGTAAAAAGTTCAGTGAACAAACATTGTTGAATGCCGCATATACTTATGAAAATCTGTGCGGTGGATTCAATGTGCATTCACAAATATTATAGGAGGGGTATTCATGAAGGATTATGAAATTGTTGTAGGCTTAGAGGTACATGCTGAATTAAATACAGATTCAAAGATATTCTGTGATTGTAAAAATGTATTTGGACTTGAGGTAAATACACAAATTTGCCCTATTTGTATGGGTATGCCTGGAACTCTACCTACCTTGAATGAAAAAGTAGTCGAGTATGCAATTAAGATGGGTCATGCACTAAATTGCAAGATTAACAGTGTCTGCAAGCAGGACAGGAAGAATTACTTTTATCCTGACTTGCCAAAGGCATATCAGATTTCACAGGCTGAAGTTCCAATTTGCGAGCATGGGTATTTGGATATTTTTGTTGATGGTGAAGAAAGGCGAATTGGCATTACTAGAATCCATATAGAAGAAGATGCTGGAAAGCTATTACATGATGATTCATTTGCAGGGTCATTGGTGGATTTAAATAGGTCTGGAGTTCCGCTTATTGAGATTGTATCTGAACCAGACTTGAGAAGTACGGAAGAGGTTAAGGCTTATCTTGAAACAATAAAGTCAATATTGCAGTATCTGAATATTTCAGATTGTAAAATGCAGGAGGGCTCTATACGCTGTGATGTAAATATATCTGTACGAAAAAAGGGTAGTACTGAATTTGGTACACGCTGTGAAATGAAAAACATTAATAGCTTTAGTGCTGCAGTTCGTGGAATTGAGTATGAGGCAAAAAGACAGATTGACCTTATTGAATCAGGTGGAGTTGTTGAACAGGAAACAAGAAGATGGGATGATGTAAAGGGCATGAGCTTTACTATGAGAACTAAGGAAAATGCCAATGATTACAGATATTTCCCTGAGCCTGATTTACTTACAATTGTTATTGATGAGGATAAAATTAAGTCATTGAAGGCTGAACTGCCTGAGCTTCCTAATAAAAAGATGGCACGGTATATTAAGGATTTTGGATTAAGTCAGATGGATGCAACTTTAATAGTGGAAAACATTGATAAATGCAAGCTATTTGATGAGTGTACTGCACTTAACCTATGTGTACCTAAGAATATTAGTAACTGGATATTAGGTGACATATCAAAATATATGAATGAAACAGGAAAAAGCATTTTGGATACTCCTCTTACTGCAAAAAGGCTTTGTGAAATGATAAGCAGTGTTGAAAAGGGTGTAATTTCTAATTCTGCAGCTAAAAGGGTAATGCAGATAGTCATAGATGAGGATAAGGAACCACAACAGATTATTGAGGAGCTTGGCTTGGTACAAAATTCAGATGTTGGCTTCCTTGAGAATTTAGCAAGAGAGGTTCTTGCTAAGAATGAAAAATCTGTTAATGACTATAAAAATGGTAAGACAAACGCTATGGGATATCTGATTGGTCAGTGTATGAAGGAGTCAAAAGGAAAAGCAAATCCTGGCATGATAAAAGAAATAGTAATAAAACTATTGGAAGAATAATTTTATTGTTATGTTAGTTTAACTTATAATAAAAACAAAATTCGTTGACTTAAGGTTAGCGAATTTTTGTTTTTTAAATACAGAATATACAATAAAAATTGATTTTTTATTAAAATCTATATACAATTTTAAATAAATGTGTTATAATGTATTTTAATATTGTTTATATTGCAATGCTGNTATAATAACTGCAATAAAGTTTGAAAGGAAGTTTTTTTATGTTTTTCCAAAAGGAATTTGAAACAATGCCTAGAGATAAAATTGAAGAGTTGCAGCTTGAGCGTTTAAAATGGCTTGTTGACTATTGTATAAAAAATATACCATTTTATAATGAAAGACTTAATAAAGCAGGGGTAACTGCTGAAAAGATAAAATCTCTTAAGGATATTGAGAATATTCCATATACCACAAAGGAAGATATAAGAGATAATTATCCATTCGGGTTGTTTGGTCAACCTTTAAAAAAGATAGTTAGAATTCATGCGTCAAGTGGTACAACTGGTAAACCAACAGTAGTCGGATATACACAAAAGGATATAGAAAACTGGAGTGACTGTATGGCTCGACTTTGTATAAGTGGTGGAGCAAGAGAAGATGATATTATTCAGATAGCCTTTGGTTATGGCTTGTTTACAGGAGCTTTAGGTCTTCATTATGGTCTTGAGAAAATAGGAGCAACAGTAGTACCAACATCAAGTGGTAATACGGAAAGACAAATTATGCTTATGCAGGATTTTCAGACAACTGGTCTGGTATCAACTCCATCCTACGCACAATACATAGGTGAAACAGCAAGGGAAATGGGTGTGCTTGATAAGATAAATCTGAAAATAGGTTTATTGGGCTCAGAGGGCTGCACAGAGGAAATGCGTAATCAGATTGAAAAGACTTTAAATATATTTGTAACTGATAACTATGGAATGAGCGAGCTTATGGGGCCAGGTGTTTCAGGTGAATGTGAATACCGTAATGGTATGCATATTAATGAGGACCATTTTTTAGCTGAAATTATTGATTCAAATACATTGGAGGTATTGCCAAGAGGTTCACAGGGAGAGTTGGTTATTACAACACTTACAAAAGAGGGCATACCTATGCTTAGATATCGTACAAAGGATATCACAAGTATTAATTATGATGTATGTAAATGTGGCAGAACATTTGCAAGGATGGACAAAATTAAGGGCAGAAGCGATGATATGCTTAAAATTCGAGGTGTTAATGTATTTCCATCACAGATTGAAAGTGTACTTATGAAATACGAAAATATTGCACCACATTATCAGTTGGTTGTTACAAGAGAAAATTACAGCGATGCTCTTGAGGTTAAGGTTGAGCTAGTAGATGGAACGCTATTAGAAAATTATGCAGAGTTAGAAAACCTAAGAAATATGATACACCATGATATAAAAGTGATTTTAGGAATAGAAGTAAAAGTATCACTTGTAGAATATAAATCACTTGAACGATTTCAAGGTAAGGCAAAAAGAATACTTGATTTGCGTAATAGTTAAATTTAAAATTTCAGAAAGGAGTATTAACTAGCATGAAGAAGTTAATGCTTGGGAATGAGGCCTTTGCTAGAGGTCTATATGAAGGTGGTTGCAGAGTAGCATCAAGCTATCCTGGAACACCATCAACAGAAATAACTGAATATACTGCAAAATATGATGAAATATATGCTGAATGGGCACCTAATGAAAAGGTTGCAATGGAGGTTGCGATTGGTGCGTCGATAGCTGGCGCAAGGTCGTTTTGTGGAATGAAGCATGTTGGATTGAATGTTGCGGCCGACCCATTATATACTGTTTCATATACAGGTGTGAATGGGGGCTTGGTTATCGCAGTTGCTGATGATCCTGGAATGCATTCATCACAAAATGAACAGGATAGCCGACATCATGCAATTGCGTCAAAGGTGTTGATGCTTGAGCCATCTGATTCAGCTGAATGTAAGGACTTTGTTGTTGAGGGCTTTAAGCTTTCTGAGGAATTTGATACACCTGTTATAGTAAGGCTTTCAACAAGGGTATCTCATTCACAGGGATTGGTTGAAGTTTGTTCAAGAGAAGATGCAGATTTGAAGGAATATGTAAAAAATCCACAAAAATATGTAATGATGCCTGCAATGGCTCGTGGTAGACATGTTTTTGTTGAAGAAAGAACTCAAAGGCTTATTGAATTTTCTGAAACATCTACGCTAAATAAGGTTGAAATAAATGATACAAAAATAGGTGTTATCACAAGTGGTATTGCATATCAATATGCAAAGGAGGCATTGGGGGACACTGTATCTTATCTAAAACTAGGAATTGTAAATCCACTTCCTAAAAAACTGATTACAGACTTTGTTGAAAAGTTTGAAACAGTATATGTTATTGAGGAGCTTGATGATGTAATTGAAACACATTGCAAAAAGCTAGGGCTTAATGTAAAAGGTAAGGAGCTGTTTGGATTTATAGGTGAGCTTTCACAGTCAATTATCGCTGAAAAGATACTTGGTAAAAAGATTGAATATAAGGAATTTTCAGAGCCAGTTCCTGTACGCCCTCCAGTAATGTGTGCTGGTTGTCCCCATAGAGGATTGTTTTCTGTTTTGTCTAAGAAAAAGCTTATGGTGTCTGGAGATATCGGTTGTTATACATTGGGAGCATCAGCACCACTTTCAGCTATGGATACTACAATTTGTATGGGAGCATCTGTTTCAGGCTTGCATGGCTTTAATAAAGCAAGAGGCAAGGAAAGCGAGAAAAAATCCGTAGCGGTAATTGGTGATTCAACCTTTATGCATAGCGGTATGACGGGACTTGTAAATATTGCATATAACTCAACAAACTCAACGGTTATAATATTGGACAACTCAATTACAGGTATGACAGGGCATCAGCACAATCCTACTACTGGGTATAATTTAAAGGGAGATGTTACTGCAAAGGTTGATTTAGAATCACTTTGCAGGGCAATTGGAATAAATAGAGTGAGAGTAGTTGACCCATATAATATTGCTGAAACAGAAAAGGCAATTACGGAAGAGTTGGAGGTTGATGAGCCATCTGTAATAATATCCAGACGCCCTTGTGCATTGTTAAAGAATGTTAAGCATAAGCCAGCACTTAAAGTAAATAGGGATAAGTGCAAGTCATGTAAAATGTGTATGAAAGTAGGTTGTCCTGCAATATCAATGAAGGAAGGCAAGGCAGAAATAGACTATACACAATGCGTAGGGTGTGAAGTTTGTATGCAGATGTGCAAATTCGATGCAATTGGAGGTAATGAATAATGGAAACAAAATCAATAATGATAGTAGGAGTAGGTGGACAGGGTTCATTGCTTGCATCGAGGATTTTAGGAAATGTTCTGTTATCACAAGGCATTGAGGTTAAGGTAAGTGAAGTACATGGAATGTCTCAGCGTGGTGGTTCAGTTGTTACATATGTAAAATATGGAGAAAAGGTATATTCACCTGTAATTGAAAAGGGTGAGGCTGATGTTATAGTTGCTTTTGAGCTGCTTGAGGGAGCGAGATATGTTTCTTATCTTAAAAAGAATGGGCACTTGGTCGTATCTACACAGCAGATTGACCCAATGCCTGTTATAACGGGTGCTGCACAGTATCCTTCAGATATCATTGAGAAAATAAAGGCTTTGGATATAGATGTAATTCCTGTTGATGCTTTAAGCCTTGCTGAAGAGGCTGGAAATCCAAAGGCATCTAATGTTGTTATGATGGGTGTATTATCAACTAAAATGGGATTTGATGAAAGCATATGGGAAAAGGCTTTAGAGGAATGTGTCCCTGCAAAGTTCTTGGAATTAAATAAAAAGGCTTTTGAGCTTGGAAGGAATATGTAAAAACATATTTGGAGTGACACATGATGAAATATGAGTGGCTTGATGAATATTGCACAAGCAAAAAGGGTGTTGTGAAGGATTTTAAAGTTGAATGGCAAGTAGTGCGATATATGCTTAATGGAAAAATGTTTGCAATGCAGGGTGGAGATAAATATGGTAAGCAGATAATCACTTTAAAGCTAGAACCACTTTTTGGTGAACTTCTAAGAAAGCAATATAAAGATATTATTCCTGGTTATTATATGAATAAGGTGCATTGGAATTCAGTTTATCTTGCTGGGGAAGTGCCGGACGATGTTTTGAGGGATATGATTGATGAGTCATATTTATTAGTATTTAAATCACTCAGTAAAAAAGCATAGAGCGAAATATTAGCATAAAAATTTGAAATAAGGAATATAATATGGAGTTTAAGAATGTATCTGTAATTAAAAAAGCAAATGTTTACTTTGATGGAAGGGTTACGAGTAGAACGATACTTTTCCCTAATGGCGAAAAGAAAACATTAGGCTTTATGCTTGCGGGTAATTATGAGTTAACACAGACACTGAGGAGTTTATGGAAGTTATAGGTGGAGAGATGGATATAATGTTAAAGGGAGAAAACGAATACAAAACCTATGCGGAGGGTGAAAGCTTTATTGTGCCTGAGAACTCAAGCTTTAAAATTATAGTTAAAACTTATGCTGATTATTGTTGCTCATATAAATAAAATTAAGGGGGAATACATTTGGTAGGTTATTGGAACGCATCAATTGAATGTGCAACAAGAGGTGAAATTAAAGCACTTCAAAGCTTTAGGTTATCGCAAACAGTTAGGCGAGTTTATGAGAAGGTGCCATATTATAGGAATAAGATGGACGAATTAGGTGTTAAGCCTGAGGATATTACATCAGTAGATGATTTGCATAAGCTCCCTTTTACAGTAAAACAGGACTTGCGTGATACATATCCTTATGGACTTTTTGCTGTTCCCACGGAAGAAGTTGTAAGAGTTCATGCATCCTCTGGTACAACAGGTAAGCAGATAGTTGTAGGCTATACTGAAAATGATATCAAGCTATGGCAGGAATGTTGCGCAAGAGCAATAACTGCTGCTGGTGGAACTAAGAAAGATTTTATGCATGTTTCATATGGATATGGATTGTTTACAGGTGGTTTAGGTCTGCACTATGGCGCAGAAGAGGTAGGAATGACAGTAATTCCAGTATCCGTAGGAAATACACAAAGGCAGATTACTATTATAAAGGATTTTGGCTCAACATTTATTTGCTGTACCCCATCCTATGCTTTATATCTTGCTGAAACAATGGCAGAAATGGGTATTACAAAGGATGATATAAAACTAAAAGCAGGTATTTTGGGAGCAGAGCCTTGGACAGAAGAAATGCGTCAGGAGATACAGGATAAGCTAGGCATAAAGGCTTATGATATCTATGGCTTATCTGAAATTATTGGTCCTGGTGTATCTTTTGAATGTTCAGAGCAGACAGGAATGCATATAAATGAAGATCATTTTATACCTGAAATAATTGACCCTGATACTGGTAAGGTTCTACCTGAGGGAGAACAGGGTGAGCTTGTATTTACATGTATAACAAAAGAGGCGTTCCCACTTCTAAGATATAGAACAAGGGATATTGCAGTTTTAACAAGAGAGAAATGCTCCTGCGGAAGAACACTTGTAAAGATGTTAAAACCAGCGGGCCGTACTGATGATATGCTTATTATTAGGGGAGTTAATGTATTCCCATCACAGATTGAGAGTGTGTTGTTAAAACTTGGAAATACTGCACCTCATTATCAGTTGATTGTTGATAGGGTAAATAATACTGATACGTTGGAAGTACAGGTCGAGATTTCACAGGAAATGTTCTCAGATACTGTAAGAAATATTGAGGACCAAGAGCAGATTATCAAATCAGAAATTGAGTCCACACTTGGAATTTCTGCTAAAATACGCTTGGTTGAACCTAAAACCATAGCTCGTTCAGAGGGCAAGGCAGTAAGGGTTATCGACAAAAGGAAAAAGTAATACTGATATATAATTATTAGTGATTTATAAGTAAAAGGAACCCATAGGTTTTTGAATAGCCTATGGGTTTTTTGTCCACATTTTCAGAGTGTATTTTGGTGCATTGAATACTTTATATACGGTTGCCAATACTTTTTATAGTGTTAGATTATATAAAAAGGGTGAAAATTATATGTATAAAAGGTTAACTATTTTGTCAATTATTTTCTTGGCGTTATTCTCCACCTTATATATGCGAACATATGTTATTATGAATACAGAAGAATATAAGCAGGCAGTTCGCAATCAAGGCAAATATACACTAAATGTAGGTGGAGTTAATGGAAATATTTATGATTGCAATTTTAAGCTATTGAACAATAATACCTATGAGTATTTGGCTGCAATAAATCCTACCTCTGATGCTATTAAGGAGGTATTGCCATATGTAAAGGATCGAAATGATTTTTATAATAAATTAAAGTATGAAGCGCCATTTGTATGTGCTGTTGATAAGGATTCGTTTGAGTGTGAAGATATAACTGTGTTTAAAGTGCCTGTAAGAACAGCTGAAAATCAATTGGCGCAGCATATTATTGGATACACTCAAAATGGAGTGGGAGTAACTGGTATTGAGTTATCCTTTGATAAATTTTTAAGGTCAATTGAGAGCAAGAACAAAGTAATCTACAATATTGACGGAACTGGAAGCGTGCTTAACGGAAAGGAAAAGATGGTAGAGTATGCTAAGGAAATAAGGGCAGGTATTGTAACTACAATAGATGCGGATATTCAGGAAATTTGTGAAAATGCAGCTAAGGATATGGCAAAGGGTTCTGTTGTGGTTATGGATGTGAAAACTGGTGAAATAAGAGCAATGTTAAGCAAGCCAGATTATAGTGTAAATCATCTGGAGAAGGCACTTGCCTCAGAGGATTCACCATTAATAAACAGACCCTTATATGCTTATAATGTTGGCTCAATATTTAAGCTGGTTATAGCAGCAGAGGCTTTAAATGGTGGATTGAGTAAGAATTTCATGTATGAATGTACGGGTTCGATAGATGTTAATGGACAAATATTCAATTGCCATAAAAGAAATGGTCACGGGCATCAGGATATGGAGAATGCCATTATCAATTCATGCAACACATATTTTATTAATTTGGTACAATATATTGATACCGAGAGACTATGGAATATGTCGAACATCCTAGGGTTTGGCAGGGAAACAGTTTTAGCTAACAATATAGTAGCATCTAGTGGAAACCTTCCGTCAGTTTCTGATTTAAGTATTCCTGCTGAGAAGAGTAATTTTTCATTTGGACAGGGGAAATTACTTTCAACACCTGTTCAGATTACCACACTTACATGTGCGATAGCTAATGGAGGGGATTTGCCAAAGGCTAAGCTTATAAGAGGAACGACAATGGATGGGAAAACAGTTGATAATGAAGCTGAAATTGTATATACAAAAGCGTTTTCAACAGAGGTTGCCATAGCAATACAGGACTATATGATAGCGGCAATAAATGAAAATGAAGATTCAAATGCAAAGCCAGACAACATATTTGCTGCTGGGAAAACCTCAACAGCACAAACAGGCAGATATGATGAAAATGGAAAGGATATATGCCATGCGTGGATAACAGGCTTTTTCCCAGTTGCAAATCCTGAATATGCAGTTACAGTGCTTGTTGAGGACGGAGGATTTGGTAACGATGAGGCTGCACCGATATTTAAAAAAATTGCAGATGGTATTTATAAATAGCATAAAATATTGTAAAATTAGTTGATTTTTTTTTATGGTTGTGGTACAATTTAAAGGAGTTAATTGAATGAAAAAGGATATGGGAGGAAGTTGTATGTTTAAAAGACTTAGCAAGAAAATTACTTCTATTATAACTGCCACAGCTCTTGTTTTTATAAACACCTTAACAGCAATGCCTATAAATCCCGTTTTTGCTGATGAGGGTATAAAGTATGAATTTGAGGAGGGTAATTTAGATAATTGCAAAGCTGAAAGCTGGACAGTTATTGATGAAAGTGTAAAGGGTAATCCATGTGATATTTCGGATTGGTCAGGTACAGGCTTTGCCTATATTGAACAAAAGGGCAGTGCTGTTACAATACCTGTTACAGTTGAAAAAGATGGGCTTTATGAGATAATCATTCGTTATTGTCAACCCTTTGACCCTGTAAAGAAGGTGCAATACCTAAATGTGAATAATGTTAATCAGGGGGAAGTCAGTTTTCCGTTTTGTGAAAGCTTTAAGGAATTATCAGCTGGATATGTAAAATTAAATGCTGGACAAAATGCTATACAAATAAAGGCATACTGGGGATATACGCTTTTTGATTATCTAATTGTAAAAGAAGCTGATGAAAGCATTGTAAATTTAAAGCCTACAAGAACACTTGTAAATAGCAATGCAAGTGATTCTACAAAAAGATTATATAATTACCTCTGTGATATATATGGAAAGCATATTTTAGCTGGACAACAGGAATATTGCGGTTCACACAATTATAATTATTCTGATAGTGAGCTTACCGATAATGAAAGTGAATTTGAATATATTTTAGAAACAACAGGAAAGCAGGTTGCAGTAAGAGGTTTTGACTTTTTAAATTATAATACTACCTCATACTGGGATGACCATGCTGCCGAGAGAATTGTAGAGTGGGTTAATAAGGTTGGAGGTATTGCAACACTTTGTTATCATTGGGGGGTGCCAAATGATGAGGGTAATGCAAAATTCTATTATAAATCAGATGCTTATCCTGATGGAACAACATTTAGTGTTACAAAGGCATTGCAAGAGGGTACAGAAGAAAATGCAATTATAATGGCGGATATAGAACTTTTAGCATCAAAGTTAAAAATACTTCAAGATGCAGATGTACCTGTTTTATTCAGACCACTTCATGAGGCGGAGGGAGCATGGTTTTGGTGGGGAGCAGAAGGTCCAGAGGCCTGCAAACAGCTTTATTACCTATTATATGACCAGTTAACAAATGTATATGGACTTGATAATCTTATCTGGGTATGGACGGGATATACATTCCAAACATCACCTGACTGGTATCCGGGAGATGAGTATGTTGATATTATAGGTTATGATAAATATAATGCATATGATGGAATGCCTAATTTATCATCAATTTCATCTACATTCTATAATCTTGTAGCAAGCACAAATGGTAAGAAGATGGTAACTATGTCTGAAAACGACTCAATTCCATCACTTGAAAATTTGATTAATGATGGTGCAGCATGGCTTTGGTTCTGTCCATGGTATAACTATTATTTGATGAGTGAAACTGTAAATCCCAAAGAGAATCTCATAGAAATATACAATAGCGATTATTGTATAACACTTGATGAATTGCCAGATTTAAAGACATATCCATTAGATGGTTATGGAAATGATGAAACTACTCCAAGTGAAGATGAAACAACAACTGTGGAAGTCAGCACAAGTGATGAGGTTTCTTCTGTAACTGAAACTTCGGAGGTAACCAGTACTGAGTCCACACCCTCTGAAGGCACTGGTAGTAGTGATATTGTTACCACTATTAGTTCTGATATTACTACTACTGAAACTTCTGCAACGGAGGAGACAGAAGTAACTGAAACATCATCTATTATATTTGTACCTGAATATGGGGATGTTAATTTGGACGGCAGTATTTCAATTACAGATATTATAGAATTGAATAAATATTTTGTAGGAACAGTACGATTTGATGAAAGGCAAAGGGAAAATGCAGACTGTGTTCATGATGGTAAAATCGGAATGGACGATGCAATGGCAATTGCACAATATTTATGCGGCAAAATGGATAAATCTGATTTAGGCAAAACAAGCTCAAAAAGTTAAAAAGCCCCTCCATGATATAAAAATCATGGAGGGTTACTTTTACAATAGATTTATCGCATGCTGTAATATTTATGGATTCCATCTGCTTCAATTCTTAATAATCTGTTGTATTTTGCTACTCTGTCCGTTCTGCAAGGAGCACCTGTTTTAATTTGTCCAGCATTGATTGCAACAGAGAGGTCTGCAATTGTAGTATCCTCAGTTTCACCGGAACGATGTGAAATTATTGTACGATAGCCAGCATTTTTAGCAATCTGGATTGTGGTCAGGGTTTCAGAAAGAGTACCAATCTGGTTTAGCTTTATTAGTATTGAATTAGCAACATTTTCAGAAATACCGCGTCTTAGGTGCATTGGATTTGTTACAAATAAGTCATCGCCGACAAGTTGTATTCTATTGCCCAATCTTTTTGTTATTTCGGCCCAACCATTCCAGTCCTGTTCACCCAGTGGGTCCTCAATGGAAATGATAGGATAATCATTACATAGCTTGTCCCAATATGAAATCAATTCATCAGCGTTGTATTCAATATTTCTTTTTGGTAGCAAGTATTTGCCATCCTTATACCATTCACTGCTTGCTGCATCAAGAGCAATTTTGACATCGTCAGTATTGTATCCTGCACGATTAATTGCTTCCAAAATATATTGGATAGCCTCCTCATCAGAATTTAAATTCGGAGCAAATCCACCCTCATCGCCAACAGTAGTTGAAAGGCCTTTTTCCTTAAGAATACTACTCAAGCTATGGTAAATCTCACTACCCATTCTCAATGCTTCACTAAATGATTCAGCACCAACGGGCATAATCATAAATTCCTGAATGTCTATATTATTTGAGGCATGAGCACCACCGTTAAGAATATTCATCATAGGAACGGGCATTGTGCTTGCATTAACTCCACCTAAATATTTATATAAAGGCAGATGATAATGTCTTGCTGCAGCCTTTGCAACAGCTAAGGATACTGCAAGAATAGCGTTTGCACCTAGTTTAGATTTATTTTCAGTTCCATCAAGTTGAATTAACAAATCATCAATTTTTGACTGCTCAATGGAGTTAAATCCACTTAAAGTAGGGTTAATTATATTATTTATATTGTTTACAGCATTAGTAACACCTTTGCCATAATAACGGTTGGAATTGACATCACGCAGCTCATGGGCTTCAAATATACCAGTAGATGCACCGGAAGGAACACTAGCTGCACCCATAGCACCACTTGAAAGAATTANTTCTGCTCTTACGGTAGGGTTTCCCCTTGAGTCAATAATTTCATAACCCTTGACTTTTGCAACTTTTACATTAAACATTTTAATCACCTATCCTTTTATTTTATTTATATTATAAACTGTAATAAGCTATTATATGTAAGATAGATAAATAATAGAAAAATAAAATTTATTTAACTATTGTCATTTATGAGCATTTTTATTATAATATTAAATATGTATACTAAACAAGGGAGTGAATATCAGTTGAAATATATATCAGTGAATGAAATTAACAGGAATATTAATGAGAACAGGGACGAATTTATAAGAATGGTGGAGAGCAATTATCATAATCAGCTAAATGATATTGCGAAAAAGATAATGCTTGAAGACCATGAGAAGCCGGTGGTTTTAGTATCAGGTCCATCTGGCTCTGGAAAAACTACATCATCCTTAATAATAGAGAAAAGGCTTACAGAGGCTGGGCATAAAGCACAAACAATATCCCTTGATAATTATTTTTTGCCTAAGGATGCTAAGAATATGCCTTTTGATGAATATGGAAATATTGATTTAGAATCACCAAGAAGGCTTGATATTGATTTATTACATAATCATATTAAAAAGCTGATAGATGGTGAAAGAATAGATATTCCTATTTTTGATTTTAAGACACAGATGAGAACCTCTTCAGTATCATTCAGACGAGAAAAAGGGCATGTAATTTTAATTGAGGGTATTCATGCACTAAATCCATCTGTAGTTGGAGAAGATGTTTCAGAACACACAATAAAAGTATATGTTAGTGTAAGAACTCGAATAAGGTGCAATGATGGTACAATAATTCACCCAAGAAAAATTCGTTTGATGAGAAGACTTATAAGGGATAAAATGTTTCGTGGAAGAAGGCTAGAAGAGATTTTTGATATGTTTAAAAGTGTATCAAGAGGAGAAGATTTATATATTATGCCTTATAAGAAAAGGGCTGATTTTGATATTGATACATTCATATCATATGAGCCATCTGCATATAAGAATGTTCTACTTAATGATTTATTAACAATAGAGAGTGGGTATCAAGAATCAGAAGACTATAAAATGATTATTCAACTTTTATCAGAAATTAGTTCAATCCCAATAGAAATTATTGATAATATGTCTTTAATAAGGGAATTTATTGGTGGAGGCTCTTTATAATAAAAGAGCCTCTTATTTTATGAAAAATCATTTTCCGAATAATTAAGCTCAATTACACGCCAATTACAATTTAGTTTATCGAATATTGAGCCTTTATAAAAGCGTTTAGCAGATTTTTTATGAGCAAATTTTCTTGCAATATCCTTAGAATAAATTGCAACATTTTTTGTGCGCACATATCTGGTTTCGTGATTTAATTCAACTTCTATAATAAAGGTTTTAAGTTCATCTCCATAATAATCCTTCATTTTGTTCACCATTACAAGAGTTTTTCTTTTATATTGTTGATAGCTTTATCCAGTTCGCTGATTACAATATCGCACCATTTATCGAATTCAGGGTCAGCAATCTGCAGCTCCGGATGCGCAAACATATAATCAATAGTTTCCTTTATACCCTGATCAAACCTTTTTGTAGCAATGAAGTCCGGAACGAGTCTTTTTATTTTGCTATTATCAAATATAAGAGAGTTTGATTTATCCCCAATTAAGCTGCCCTTAAAATTACCTTCACTGCACTTATCCAAAAATTCAGATGAAACATGTACAGCATTTAAGGTAACTCCCAAAGCATTTGCAACGCTGGTATAAATCTGGTTCCATGTAAGAACCTCATCCGATGTTATGTGGACAGTTTCACCAATGGCATGAGGATTGCCCATAAGTCCAATAAAGGCTTTAGCAAAATCAGAGCTATGTGTCAATGTCCATAATGAAGTACCATCTCCGTGAATTATAACAGGCTTGCCCTCAAGCATACGCTTTATAACCTGCCAACTGCCATTATTCCCATGCACAGCAAAGGGGATATATCTTTCAGAATAAGTGTGGCTTGGTCTTATTATGGTAACAGGAAAACCAGTTTTCCTATATAAATCTATTAATTTTTCTTCACAAGCAATTTTATTCATTGAGTAATCCCAGTATGGATTAGAAAGTGTAGTTCCTTCACTTACTCTGTAATCAGAAGGTGGTTTATGGTATACAGAAGCAGAACTGATGAAAATAAACTGCTTAGTTTTACTGCTAAAAAGACGATAATCTCGTTCAACCTGAGAAGGAACAAAAGCAATGAAATCAGCTACAACATCAAAGGTCATATCTTTTATTATTTCAAAAACCTTTGTTTCATCATTAATATCGCATACAAGGTTTATAGCACCTTCTGGCAATATATTATTGAGGTTTCCTCTGTTTAAAAGGTATAGTTCATATCCTTCGCTGATTAATTGCGTAGAAATTGAAGAGCTTATTACTCCTGTACCACCTATAAATAACACTTTCATGACATAATTCTCCTTAATATAGTAACATACTAATTTATACAATCAATTAAATTATAACATAAAAAATTCAGAAATCAATGGAAATTAAGTAAAGGATAAGACTGTTTAAAGAATAGTAACATTATTCATGATTTTTTCATATTTTATGATTATACTTATTGTATAAATTATTAAAAGGTTAATAAATTACTATTATATATTGTTGGTAATTAATAAATATGCAGAGTGGCTGTTGACAAAACTCCTTTAAATGCTATAATTTAAATAATATTAATGAAAAGGAGTTTTGATATGTCAAAAAAAATGCCAGCGGTATTTACATCATTAATAATGATTGTATCGCTAATTAGTACAGGCTTTATAAGTATTGCAAATGCGAATGCAAATGGATTTGGAGGTTATAACTGGTCTAAAACAGAAGGGTATCAGACAGGAACAACTTCTGTAAATAATTCATCTGAAGAACTAGTTGTTTCCTTTAATATTAATCCAAATGATGCAGATGATTGTGTTGCAGGCTTTAGCAATGATGGTTCTCAAGAAGAGGACTGGACAGAATATGAAACTGTCAGCTTTTCTGTTGAAAATCCGAACGATTTTGATATCGCACTTTCAGTTGCATTATGCACAGGTGGCAGCTGGAACTGGTGGGAAAACATTGAAACTGTTGTTTTAGCAGGCGAAACAAAGGAAATTGTTTTGAATCCACATGCAAGCGAGTGGAAATCAGCGGATACAAACTGGGTTAACAACTCTCCTGTTGCAGATTTGTTATATGTTAAGAGAGTTAATATGTTTGTAAAAACATTAGGTGATACAGTGCAGTCTGGTAGTGTTAAACTAACTAACTGGAAGGTTGTAAAATCAAGTAGTGGTGGTGATGATGA